>Ga0210406_10000094_pt1 | contig 137062 bp, 119 predicted proteins | sample IncBWC30MmetaG_FD_155454 | JGI IMG/M metagenome (GOLD analysis project Ga0210406, IMG submission 155454) | Forest soil microbial communities from Barre Woods Harvard Forest LTER site, Petersham, Massachusetts, United States - Inc-BW-C-30-M | ecosystem: Environmental > Terrestrial > Soil >... | reverse complement strand
CGAGGGATCGACAAGGTGGGGTGGCTGTTTACCTTCACCGGAGCTGCCTACAACTTGTGCCGATTGCGAAATCTGATGGCCGGAACGTGATACGGAGTTCGATTCGGCCCACTCGGTAGACAGAACAACCCAAAGCACTTCCTTCACAACTCACCCATAAATCAAAATGTAGAACGAAAAACCCGCAAACCTAAATTGTTCAACAAGCTGTTAGTGCGTTTGTCAGGCACTACAATGCAAAAAGGCCCACTGTATACTGACGCTCTAGATGCCCCGGCTGTTCACTTCCGTGTTTTGCAGTTTTGCGATTCCGACCTTGCTCGTCTGGGGCTATTCGCTCTGGAACAAGGGCAGCCGCCGGGAGCTACCGCATTGGCGTAATGGGTTGGGGTTGGCCTCTATCACACTCATTCTCGTAAGCTGGTCGATTCAAGTTTTTGGCCTAGTCCTCTTCCTGGGTCGCGTAAGTTGGCATGGCTTCCAGAACATCGAGTGGTATTTGGGGCACATCGAGATTTACACTTTGCCGCTCGCTCCGTTGCTTGCCCTTGGGTTTAAGGGGCTTCCCAGACTGCAAGTTTTCACTGCCGGAATATTAGTGTGGGTGTTCACGGCGTCGCTTGTTTACACGTGAAGATTTCTCAAACCGGACATGTGCTTTTTTGCGATTTCACTTGTCCGAGTAGGGCGTTTATCAGTCATTAGGTAATTTTGCCGTGACTAATCCTGTTCGCGATTGTCATCTGAAAGTAGGTCAGTTTCCTGCAAGCCTTGGATAATCGTTGACGCTTTTGAGGTTGCCAACTACCATCAGGGGCGCAGTTTCCTGGATTCCGTGTCCATCCGGCAGTGCCGGGCAGCCTCCAACAATCGAGGAAAGCGAGAATCACATGTGTCGATCGAAATTCTCTTTGATCGCAGTGTTTATCATGGCCTTTGCCTCGCTAACGCCGAGTTCATTTCTGCGCGGTCAATCCATAAACTATCCCAACACACGCAAAACCGATCAGGTGGATGACTATCATGGGACGAAGGTAGCGGATCCCTATCGTTGGCTTGAAGATGACAATTCCGCGGAGACAGCTGCGTGGGTAAAGGCCGAAAACGAACTCACCTCCGCGTACTTGGAGAAAATCCCCTATCGAAGCCAGGTGAAACATCGGCTGGAGCAACTACTTAATTATGCGCGTTATTCTGCGCCCGTACGCCGTGGCGACTACTACTATTTTGACAAGAACGACGGGCTGCAAAATCAAAACGTCGTCTATTTGGAGAAAGCCCCGGGTGCCGCGCCGGAGGTGCTGGTTGACCCCAACAAGTTCTCCGAGGATGGCACATCGCGACTGGCTGGATTTGGCATTTCCTTGGACGGCCGCTATGCCGGGTACGGCATTTCTACGGGCGGTTCCGACTGGCGGGAAGGCCACGTCATGGAAGTGGCCACTCGTAAAGTCCTTCCCGACGACCTAAAGTGGCTGAAGTTCACCGGTTTCGCGTGGGCCGGTGAAGGCTTCTTTTACAGCCGTTTCCCCGCTCCAGAACCTGGCCATGAGCTTTCCTCAAAAAATGAAAACCAGAGCGTCTATTTTCACAAGGTGGGCAAGCCTCAATCCACGGATCAATTGATTTATGAGGACAAGGCGCACCCGCAGCGTTTTCACAGCGTCGATACCACAGAGGATGAGAAGTTTGCCTTTCTCTATATCGACGATCGTACCGCCGGGAAAAGAGGAAATGCACTCTTCTACCGCGATCTCGCGAATGGCGACAAATCATTCAAACCGATCGTGGCGGAGATCGGCGACGACAGTTTCCAGGCACTTGACGATGCGGATGGCAAATTCCTGATCTACACCAACAACAATGCCTCGAACGGAAAGATTCTCCTCTTCAACCCGGCTGATTCGTCGTGGTCCGTCGTGATTCCTGAAAAACCGGAGGTGATCGAGATCGCTACTACTACTACGGCGGGCGGCAAGCTATTGGTGGGGTACCTCAAGGACGTCACCAGTCATATCTATGTATTCAGCCTAGATGGCAAGCTGGAAAACGAAGTGAAGCTGCCGGGAGCCGGGTCGGCTTACAACTTACGGGGAAATCGCAAGGACAAGTTTATTTTTTTCTCGTTTACTTCACCGATTTTGCCGCAAACAGTCTTTCGCTATGACATCCGGACGAAGGAGACGCAGGTTTACAAGCAGCCGCAGATACACGGGTTCAGCCAAAATAACTATGAGACGAAAGAGGTCTTCTATAGCAGCAAAGACGGCACGCGCGTCCCAATGTTTCTCACTTACGCCAAGGGCCTGCAACTCGATGGCAAAACGCCAACGCTTCTCTATGGCTATGGCGGTTTCAACATCGTCGAGTCGCCTGAGTTCGATCCGTATTTGCTGGCGTTGTTGGAGCAGGGATTTGTATACGCATCTGCAAATATACGCGGCGGGGGCGAGTATGGGGAAAAGTGGCACTTGGCAGGAACAAAGCTGAAGAAGCAGAATGTTTTTGACGATTTTATCGCCGCTGCCGAGTGGCTCATCGCCAACAAGTACACCTCGTCGAACAATCTCGCGGTGATCGGCGGATCGAACGGCGGCCTTCTAATCGGTGCGGTAATCAATCAACGACCGGATCTCTTTCGAGTGGCGGTTCCGGAGGTCGGCGTGATGGATATGCTGCGCTACCACAAATTCACTTTTGGTGCGGCGTGGATTTCGGACTTCGGATCGAGCGACGATCTGGCGGAGTTCAAAGCACTTTACGCCTATTCACCCCTGCACAATATCAGGACCGGTGCAAAATATCCGGCTATGTTGATTACCACTGCGGATCACGACGATCGCGTGGTTCCAGCGCATTCCTTCAAATATGCCGCCACGCTTCAGGCGCTGGCCAGCCAAGATCGCCCGAAACTGATTCGCATCGATACGAAATCCGGCCACCGGGCGAGCAGCACCACAAAACGCATCGAGGAAAACGCCGATGTCTGGTCGTTTATTTTTTTCAACCTGGGGGTTACGCCAAAGTATTAGGGTGCCGGGCTTAACCAGGTACCGTGCTGCGTCTCGGGGCATTGGCATCCCCCCCAAGAGTCCACCGAAATTCATGATGCTCTGATGGTTGTTCAGGTTCTGTCCATAGGCTACCGTGGGCTAAGTCCCGATAAGTCGCGTTATCGTACATGTGGATTTGCTGATCGGCACTTGTCCGAGTACCGCGTTAATCAGGCCCTATCCCGCAAAAGCGCCGTCTTGATTGCCCTAGTTGTGTCACACTCTCGCTGCGTGTGACCGCCGTTACAGAAGTGTGGCCAGCCAGGCCCTAAGGTTCTGACTCATGTCTCAGATTGTGGAGGTTTTGCGGTGTCTTGTGCATTATGCGGGTCGGGCAATCAAGCGGAATTTACTGCTGAAATGGTGGTCCATTTCGCTGGGCTCAAAAACGTGGACATACCTGGCGTATGGGTATTTCCGAAGCTTTTGATTTGCTTGAATTGCGGCTTATCCAAATTTAGCGTCCCGGAGAAGAAACTGGGATTGCTTGCCAGTGGTACTACGAATAGTCAAGGGTTGACCAGGAGTGAGAGAGTTGCCCGTCCTGAGCCTGCCATTGATCCGATCATGTAGTTGGGGAACTGTGAAGTTGCAAACTTCTGATTAGTCGGCTACGAAAGGATTCTATGCTTTTAGCGACTCTCTGCCTTTTAGCGTTTCCACTATTCTCTTCAGCAAGCCCGGAAGAGGCCCCTGTTTTTGAGATTACGCCGGTAGAAAGCTGGATTAAATTCGACGTTAAGTCATCCGTGGATATCGCGGGCAAATTCGACAAATGGGAAGCTTCTTTGAAATTCACATCTCCTGATGAAACAACCGGAGATTTGGAGATCAAAATTTATGCGGACAGCGTAGATACCGGAAGCGGCATGAAAAACGGAAAGCTGAAGGGCAAAGACTTCTTTGACGTGGAGCGCAATCCCACGATTATGTTCAAGTCAACGAAGATTGTGCGGACCGGCCACAACACCTATGAGGTGGATGGTGACTTTACGATCCGCGGAGTATCGAATCCCGAGAAGCTGACGCTGCATGTTTCCGGCAAGGGGACAGGCTCGGGCGAGATTAAAGGAAAAATGGTCTTTAACCGGAAGGACTATGGGATGAACAAGGGTATTCCGTTCATCTCGATTGCCGACCATGTCATGGTAAATTTCCACCTCAGGGGGAGGCGAATCGGCGGACCTCCTCTGCTCGACAAGTAATAACAAGGGTGTTGGTAGAAGGTCGCGGCCACATGGCAAACTCCTGGTAAGTCGCGTTACCGGACATTGAAAATCAGTTGCACCAACGTTATATTTCACATCTAATGCATCCCCGGGTACTTCCCCAAATAGATCAACAGAAAATCAAGGGTGTCTGAGAACGCATGCGCGATGACTGGAACGGCGAGATTTCTTCCGCAGGCGACGTACAGACCACCGAGTAGGAGTCCATTCAAGATATTCTCAACCATGCCGGTACTGCCTTGGTCTAGATGCGCACAGCCAAACGCGACGCTGACCACCACCAAGCTCACAGTCCAAGCCGCTTTCGTATTGCGGAACAGGCCAGCCACTCGATTCATCAAATAGCCTCGATAGACCAATTCTTCTCCCAAAGCTCCGAGAACCCACACCAACGCCAGGTAAATCAGCAGGAGCTTCATATTGCCAACAAGGTCCGCGAAATCAGACAAATCGGGCATCTTTCCGATCCATCGGGCCAGCATTGGCTGGGTCACAAATAGTTCGAGCACTTCCATGGCGAGGCCCACAACAATTCCTATTCCGAACGCCTCTCGCCAACTCCTTGGCCTAACAAATCCAGTTTCCTTCCACCTTAGCCCGCGTAACCGAAGGGACGCCCATCCCAAAAAGAAGAGATAAGGGGTTTTGCTGAAAAAAATGTGATGGTACACATCTGCGATAAACAGCCCCGCCACAATGGCAACTTCGGCGACGAATAACACGACGCTGTCACGCGCCCGCTGTTGGAAGACCTTTAAGTCCATAAGTGTCTCCAGCGAAATGACTACCACTCCCGGCTCTGACCGCAACGATGGCGAGTGCTGAGCCGATATGCTAGCACTCCACACTCAACTCCCGATAAGTCGCGAAACCGGACATGTGCTTGGCCAGCTTTCGCGGCGGATTCCACTTGTACGATTCCGCGTTTACCAAGCAAGTCCGTATTAGCAGATGTAAAAACTGGATCTTATCTCGAGTTCGATTGGGCGGGAGGGGTTGATGGAAAAATAGGAGGGCCCAATAGCTCCATGCCGTACTTGGCGTGCAATTCGTGCAGCTGATGCATTTCTGAAGGGTTTTGGGTGCTGAGCGATGGTGCCTTTCCGAGTTCATCGAAAAACTTCTCAAATCCGCCAGGCTGGCACATCAGGATCAGCTTGCCCTCACCCGTACTCGTGTTTGCCCAGCGGTGCCGAGCGTCATGCGGCGCCCAGATGCTCCCACCCGCCGGCAAATGAGACTGTTCGCCGCCGACTTCAAAGAGGAATTCGCCGGATAAGACGTAGTACCACTCGTCTTCGCGATGATGGACATGCAGTGGAGGGCCTGACCGCGGCGGCACGCCAAGCTCGAAGATCGAACATGCACCTGCACTATCGTCACTAGTGAGCTTGCAGGCGGTCCTCTGAGCCTGTTGCTCGCTTGCGAATGCAAACCGATTTTCGCCTGGTTTGGCGACGGCAGCTCGTCGACTTGGAGCCGTTTGCGCCCTCAGCAATGGGCTTACGGAGACTACTCCGAAAGCATAGAGCAGCGTACGCCGGTTGATGTTCAGCATGCAGAGAGAATACGCACCGAACCTACAATACGCAAACAATGGTCGTTGCGTCTGAGAACCGGAAGAATTTTCTGTTACTCGCTAGTGTCCAACTGGCCGTGTAGTCGCCAACCCGGACACGTGCTTGGCCAGCTTTCGCGGCGGATTCCACTTGTACGATTCCGCGTTAAAATCAGGCGCTATCCCGGATACGTGACCCAAAAGCGTCTGCACTTGCGATTCTATGCCGATTTCGATAAATAGAGCGCAATGCGTATTGACCATTGGCCGCAACCTTCAATCGCTTTGTTAGCGGCCTTGCTGCCTTTTTCGTGCGCGCTTCACCAACAGCAACAGGCGACACATTCTCCGCTAGGAGGGGCCCACCATGTCTCATAGGAACTACACGCGTCAGTTGAGTGCTTGGGGAATACCTGCAATTTATGCTGGAGTCGCCATGGCGGCTGCGCTGACGTTTCCACGTTTTGAGAGCCGCATCTTTCCTGGGCTTGTCACCCCAATGAGCGTATCCGCTGCGACGGCAATCTATTCCGCGATCGCCTCGGGCATGATATCCCTCACGGGCATCGTATTTTCGTTGTCCATTGTGATGATTCAGTTCAGCGCCATTGCCTACTCACCGCGCCTGGTAATGTGGATAGCGCGTGATCCAGTGATGTCGCATGCCATTGGGTTATTTACCGCCACCTTTCTCTATGCAATCGCGGCACTCGTAGGGGTCGACCGGAGCGGTTCGGGGAAAGTTCCGTTTGTCAGTGCCTGGGTGGTGCTTGGTCTCCTATTGGCGAGCGTGGTCATGTTCATCAGCCTAATTCAGCGGATCCGTTTGCTCCAGGTCAACCGCATGCTGATCTTCACGGGCGACCAGGGACGGCAGGTGATAACGACAATCTATCCATCAGAGAAAACTCTGGCTGCAGCCCCTGAATCGGACGATTTTCGTGCCTTGCCTCGCAGCCAGACGCTGATTCATCACGGACGACCCCGCTCGATGCAAGCGATCGATGTCGCCACTTTGGTGAATCTGGCGAAAGTGGCCGGCGGAGTCATCGAAATCGTCACAGCGGTTGGCGATACGGTTGTTGAGTTGACGCCTTTCTTGCGCGTGTATGGTGCAGAGCGACCCATTGATGAGCAAAAGTTGCGGAATGGGATTGCGATCGGGGAGGAACGTACATTCGAGCAAGATCCCAAGTACGCGATTCGCCTGCTGGTGGATATCGCAATCAAGGCCTTGTCACCGGCGATCAACGATCCGACAACGGCGGTGCAGGCGCTTGACCAGATCGAGGACCTGCTGCTGCGCCTGGGTCAACGGCATCTGGAAATTGGAAACTATCGCGACAGCGATGGCAAATTGCGACTGGTGGTTCCATTTCCCACGTGGGACGATCTCATTCGCCTGGCCTTTGATGAGATTTGTGCCTATGGCGCTACCAGTGTGCAGGTCATGCGACGTATGAACGCGCTCGTTACGGATCTGACGCAGGCAGTTCCAGAAGAACGCCGTCCGACCCTCAAATACTGGGATACACGACTGAAAGCCACGGTCGCACGTTCGTTCGCGGATAACGAAGAGAGAATGGAGGCCACGAGGGAAGATCGGCAAGGGCTTGGCACATCCCGCCAACGTCCATCCGGGAGTTCATAAATTCTTCGGTGATTGTAGGTCTCCTTCAGTGTTCGTAGGCCATGTTCGCCGTGATAGACAGGAGTGAGGTGATCGAGGCGCAGCAGCTCAGCCAATCGGCGAGCATCGATCTTGTCGCTCTGGTTGCCTACCCTCATGGACTTGTTTTTCCGTGGGTCGCACACCACCAATTTCGTGACGTGCGGCTTCAACAGGTCGTACAACCAGGCGGCCGAGGTTCCTTCCTCAAACGTGACGTGTAAATCCCCGCGCAGCCCGTCGAAAAACTGCAAAATCATGCTGGCTTTGGTCTCGATGACGCATTCCATCACGATCTTTCCCGTAGCATTTCTGACCGCGATCGAAATACTTTCCTTGTGCACATCCATGCCGATATATTAGTGCTGGTCATAAGGGCGTTCCTCCTCTGGAGCGGTTGGGCGAAGCACTCAAACCGTACTCCACACGGGGCACCCTTTTATATTGCGTCGCCAAACCGGACACGTCGGACGACGGATTCCACTTGTACGTGTACCGCGTTTACCAGGCAAGTCGATGCGGCCACGTTGGCGGACTTGATTTATACTTCGAGACTATGGCGGTTCTGGACTGTTATAGCTAACCATGGGGGCGGGATGGCAGGTGAAGATGAGGCCCTGGCGACGTCGAGGATCGAGCTTACGCATGAAAAATCTCTTTGAAGCGACGACAGTGGAAGACGTGAAGGGGCGGATGGCGCAACTGAGGCCGGATAGCGAGCGGCAGTGGGGCAAGATGAATCCAGCGCAGGCGCTAGCGCATTGCTCCGCGGCAATGGAGATGGCGGTGGGGGAGAAATTTCCGCCGCGAATATTGATTGGGCGGCTGCTGGGGCGGTTGGCGAAGAAGTCGATGATCGTGAAGGAGAAGCCGATGCCCCGCAATTCGGGGACGGACAAGAGCTTGGTGGTGAGTGATGAGAGGGACTTCGTGGCGGAGAGACAACGGTTACGCGAATTCATTGACCGCTTTGCAGCGGGCGGGCCTGGGGCATGCACGAAGCATCCGCACTTCTTTTTCGGGCCGCTGACTCCGGAGGAATGGGCGGCGTTGATGTATCAGCATCTGGACCATCATCTTCGGCAGTTTCGGGTTTAGTGCATGTGCACTCCGTCTGACGATGGAACTCATGTTTGTCGCCTTACCGGAAACTAAGAATCAAGTTTCCGATTTCGGCTGTCAGTTCAGACGGTCGATGCAACACCATCTAACCAGTTGATCCGACAATACTTCCCCAAGAGAATCGTTCTATACGGCAAGACTCAATCAGAACCTAAGCAGGGCAGTGTTCTTTTTGAATCGAATCGGCTTCGTGGACTCCTAAAAGAAGACTTCGAGCTAGTGTTGCGTCGACCCATTGAAACCACCGCGGTTACCGGAAAAGTCCAGATCACTGATTTAGACTAAAGACGAACTCCGTCTTTAGGTCGCCGCATCCAGGCCGATGTGCGAATTTCGCCTGCTTCGCGGCGTTGAACAGAGACTCTGCCGCTTCTTTCGGGGACGCAGACACCACCCGTGCTTGAGTGACGTCGCCTTCCTCGCTTACGACAATGGCGACTCTGCCCGTTACGGACTTACCTTTCCACTTGCTTCGGCGTTCGTCGGGAAACTTTGGTTGGGAAAGAATTTTCGGTGGGTGTTTGCAGTCGTTTTTCTTATTCTGCGCCATGGCTGGGCCGATACCCAGTCCCGCGAGCAGCAGGATTGTGCCGAATGCAAGGGGAATGGGCGCTTTCACGGGCTGCATTATATTTTAACAACAGCACACTGCCCGCAGCCGTTACCGGAATCCACCACAGGACTAGGTTTGGAGGCTTGCGCTATGACGCGCGACTGTGCGAAACACGTATCAATCTCGTTTTCCGAACAATCAACTCCATTACTGTTCGTTGCCCCCGAGCAACGACGGCCTCCCGCCTGGTCGCAGATACTTCTATGAGTCCGAAAATACCTTTTCTTGTGTGGGAACCTAATTGCGGTAGTGGAGACGAAGGATGTGGAAAAAACGTGAAATTTGGGCCGTCGGCTTGCTGCTGTCAGCGGTGCTGGACTGGTGCAAAAGGACTGCAGGTAGATGTCGGTGGTTTGCAGGCAGAATTGCGGATCAATTACTGATGGTCGGGCGAGAAAATCAATTTGAAGTTGCGCGAGTCATGAATGTCGGCCATCCATCACATGCAGAGCTTGCCGGAAAGCGCGTAGAACTCAGGGAATTCGCCAAAGCATTGAGTATTGGCGACCGCATCCGTGTGCTATGCGATGATGGAGTACTTGTAGCGGAGAAAATTTCTGAGACGCAACTCAAGGTAATTCATGTTGAAACGATGGCAGAGTTAGTCCATTGATTGTAGGTCAATCCAGGCGTCGGTAAGATGCCTTCACAGGTTTCAACCTTGGTGGTGGCACGGTCGCGTTCATACCGGTTCACTCCTCCCGAATCGATGGTCTGCGATACCTCGTCTCGGCTATCAGATTTGTGAGCAGTCAAATTAACGGTCGGCTCGATCCCTCAATGCCTGATAAACGACTAAAATCGGGAGTTAGCCTGCTCTTAACTCCTCCCTATGACTGCTTCGGAGCAAGCAAGTACGCGTAGGACAGCAGCGCAACGCCGATTAATAGCGGAATAAGTCCGACGAGATAGGCTGGCGCTCGATCACTGCGGTCCACCGCCGCAATGAAAACCATCAAGCCAATGCCGATTGCGGCGGTGATTAGACCGCCTAGCTTCAGGCCCTCTTGGCGGCGCCCTCTCGCGTTCTTCTCCTCCTCGCACAGAAACTCGACCGCGGAACTACCTCCCGCCACCTGCGCCTAGGCGCCTTCTCCGAAAAACCATCTGCGCTCCGCTAGGCTGCAGTACCGACAATGCGTTAATCGGTGTGCGCGTAACGGTCGACGCGGACGGTACCGTAATTGGAGAGCCCAAAGTGGTTGACATGTACACGGACTGTTTGTGAAGCGGCATTGAAGATTGACCCAGGTCGCGATTAACGCGCTGACCGAAACTGACCCACTGCTCCGAATTTGCGATTCTTGCCAAGCCAGGCGTACACTGACATCAGAAACTCCGACCCCGAAGGCCTGCCGGGAGATAAAACCTATGGCCGAGGGGCGAAGCCTTGCATCAAAGGGCTGAGGGTTCGGCTGGAAACGGCCGAGCCTCCCGCAGTATGGAAAGGAGTGCATCGCCGAAAATACGAATATTTTCGTCGAGCACCCGATTCCACTTTGCGAATCGGGTTTTGTTTTTTGGACCAGAGATGAGCTTGCAAGACAAATTCGGGCGGCAGATTACGGATCTTCGGATTTCCGTGACGGACCGGTGCAACTTCCGGTGCGTGTATTGCCGCTCGGCCGATCCAGAAAATTATCGCGAACACGATGAGATTCTTTCGTGGAAGGAACTGGAACGGCTTGCGCGTGTGTTTTTTGATTTAGGAATTCGCAAAGTGCGATTGACGGGTGGAGAGCCGCTGGTGCGAAGTGGTGCGGAAGAGTTTGTGAAGGTTTTGTCGGGCGTGGGCTTTGCGGATTTGTCTATGACGACGAACGGGCATCTGCTCGCAGAGAGATGCGAAGGGTTGATTGCGGCGGGGCTGCATCGCATTAATATCAGCCTCGATTCGTTGAATCCGGAAAAGTTTGAGCGCATCACGCGTACGAAATCGTTTGGGTCGGTGATGCGAGGAATAGACGCGGCACAGAATTCGCGGCTAGGACCGGCGAAAGTGAATGCGGTGCTGGTACGCGGAATGAATGACGATGAAGTGGAAGCGTTCGCGGAGTTTGCTCGAGAGCGCGGCGTGATTATGCGGTTTATCGAGTTTATGCCGCTGGACGCGGACCGGCACTGGTCGCGGGAGAAAGTGGTTGCAGCGGCGGAGGTGTATGCGCGGATCAACGCGCGATGGCCGCTCGTGCAGATTCCGCATGAACGCAGCGAGACCGCGCGGAAGTATCGTTTTGCGGATGGCGCTCCTGGGGAGATTGGATTGATTGCGCCGGTGACGCAGCCCTTTTGCGGACACTGCTCGCGGATCCGGCTGACAGCGGATGGAAAACTGCGGACATGTCTTTTCAGCAAGGACGATCACGATTTGCGGTTGTTTTTGCGGGAAGGTGCTTCGGATGAGGATTTGGTCACGTACATCCGGTCCGTGGTGAATGAAAAAGAAGAGAGCCACCACATCAACGATCCCGGGTTCGTGCAACCGAACCGTACTATGGTGTTTATTGGGGGCTAATGCTAAATCTCACCTTAGCCTGAAAAATGTCATCTAATATGTAGGGGAAGAAGGCGCCCTATTCCAACGAAAAAATGAGCAGACTTACTTCCAATTCGGGCACGACTACACTCATCGGAATCGAACAGCCGGAAACGCTGCGCGCGCCGGAAATTGAAAAGGGCGTAGGCTGCGATTTTGACAATTATTTGCTGGTACCGGACAACACGCTGGACGAGCGCATCGGCGCAGCCAAGGCGAAGCTCGGAAAAGACGTGGTGATTCTTGGGCATCATTACCAGCGTGATGAAGTTGTGAAGTTCGCGGATTATCGCGGTGATTCGCTGAAGCTGTCGCAGCAGGCGGCAGAAGTGGATGGGAAGTACATCGTTTTTTGCGGCGTGCATTTCATGGCAGAAAGCGCGGACATTTTGCGGCGCGATCAACAGGTGGTTGTGCTGCCGGATTTGAACGCAGGCTGTTCGATGGCGGACATGGCGGACATCGGGCAAGTGGAAGCGTGCTGGAGCGAGCTGGCCGGCGTGATGGACACGAGCAAAATCATTCCCGTAACGTACATGAATTCGACCGCGGCGATTAAGTCGTTTACGGGCGAGCATGGCGGCTCGGTGTGCACAAGCACAAACGCGCCGGCAGTGATGAAATGGGCGTTTGCACGCGGGGAAAAGGTTTTGTTTTTACCGGACGAGCATCTGGGACGGAATACCGGCTACCGGATGGGGATTCCGCTGGGAGAAATGATTGTTTGGGATCCGTATCAAGAGCTCGGCGGAAATACGGAAGAGCAGATTCGCGCGGCAAAAGTGATTTTGTGGAAAGGCTACTGCTCGGTGCACCAGAGATTTACTGTGGAGCATGTGGCGCGCGTGCGGAAAGAAAACCCGGGGATTCGCATAATCGTCCATCCGGAGTGCCGATTTGAAGTGGCACAGGCGGCGGATCAGATTGGCTCGACGGAAGGAATTATTAAGGCCATCAAAGCATCGGAGCCAGGCTCGCAATGGGCAGTGGGAACGGAAATTCATCTGGTGAACCGGCTAACCAAGGAATTGACAGACCGCAAAGTGATGTCCCTCGACCGCAGCGTGTGCGTGTGCACGACGATGTTCCGGATTACGCCTGTGCATTTGCTCTGGGCGCTGGAAAATCTTGCGGGGGGGAATATTGTAAACCGCATTTCGGTGGATGAGCGGACGCGGCATCACGCGCGCATGGCGCTCGACCACATGCTGGCTTTGCGCTAGCATCGAAGCAGAAACTGTCCCCCAGTTTGCCCGCACACAACGGGGAGCCAATGGCCGACGAAGACGACGAGCTACCTCAAGAAGAAACTCCTGAGCCTAGATTATTTACGCTGACCGAAGCGGAACGCACACGGAAGGAGCTGGAGCCCGTGCTGATTGAGGCGATGGACTGCCGGAAGAAGCTGTCCGGGCTGGACGCGGAGCTTTCCGCCGTTGCGGCGCGCATCATGATGATGGGCGGCGTGCTTGTGCCGCACGAAAAATTGTCGTTGGTGCGGCAGGAGCACACACGGCTAGTGCAGAGTTTGAAGTCCGCGCTAGATCAGATTCTGGAAACGGGATGCGTGATCAAGGATCTCGACGTGGGGCTGCTGGATTTTCCTTCCGTGATTGATAACGAAGAAGTGTATTTATGCTGGAAGCTGGGTGAGGACCGGATTCGGTTTTATCACCGGCAAAATGAAGGGTTCGCCGGGAGGAAGCCGCTGGATCCGCGGGATTTGGGGCCGGGGGATCAGGTTCAGTAGTTGGGCGCGAGAAAGAAAAGAGAAAGACACGACATCTGGAATGATAGGGAAGCAGGGGCGCAGCAAGCTGCGCCCCTACGAGTTTGGGGGCGACTGTGAGTCAGAAGACGGAAAACAGATTGAAGGATTCGGCGAGTCCCTATCTGCGGTCGGCGGCTCATCAACCGATTGATTGGCATGAATGGGGCGAGGAAGCGTTTGCGCGCGCACAGAAGGAAGACAAGCCGATGCTGCTGGATATCGGAGCGGTGTGGTGCCACTGGTGCCATGTGATCGACCGCGAGAGTTACGAAAATCCGGTGATCGCACAGATTATCAATGAAAATTTCTTGCCGGTGAAGGTGGACCGCGACGAGCGGCCGGATGTGGATGCACGGTATCAGTCGGCGATTAGCGCGATTTCCGGCCAGGGTGGCTGGCCGTTGACGGGATTCCTGATGCCGGATGGGAAACCGTTTTTTGGGGGGACGTATTTTCCACCGGAGGATCAGTTTGGGCGGCCGGGATTTCGGCGCGTGCTGCTGGCAGTGGCGGAGTCGTACAAGAACAAGAAAGCGGATTTATTGCGGGCGGCGGAATCGCTGGCGGATTCGGTGGCGCAGGCGGAAATGTTCACGGGCGCGCACGGAAAGTTCGATGCGGAAGTCGTGGACTCGCAGGTGCGGTCTATTACGCAACTTTTTGACATTAAGAATGGCGGATTTGGGAAGGCGCCGAAATTTCCGCATTGTTCGGCGATTGACCTGGTTCTGGAACGGCATCAGCAAACGAAAGAGCGGCATTTGCTGGCGATGGCGGAAACGACGCTGGAGAAAATGGCGCGCGGCGGCGTTTATGACCAGTTGGCGGGTGGATTTCACCGGTACTCGGTAGATGAGAAGTGGTTGGTGCCGCATTTCGAGAAGATGAGTTATGACAATTCGGAATTGCTGAAGAATTACTTGCATGGCTGGCAGGCTACGCGGAATTCATTTTTGCGGGAAACAGCAGAAAGCATCATTGGATGGGTGAATCAAGATTTGTCGGACCAAGCGAATAGCGGATTTTATGCGAGCCAGGACGCGGATTATTCGTTGAATGATGACGGCGATTATTTTACGTGGACCCTGGAGGAGTTGCGCGCCGCACTTGCACCCGAAGAGACGCGCGTAATGGAGCATCACTACGACGTGGAAGCACATGGGGAGATGCATCACAATCCGGCGAAAAATGTTTTATGGATTGCGCGCGACGCTTCAGAGATTGGCGAAATGGTGAAGACGGATGAGTCTGGAGTGCGACTGATCATCGCGCGTGCGAAAGCGAAGCTGCTCGCGGCGAGGCTGTCGAGACCGACGCCTTACATTGACAAGACAATGTATGTGAGTTGGAACGCGATGTTCGTTTCAGCGTATCTAGAAGCGGAGAAAGTGCTCGAAGGCGCGCTTGCGGAGTCAAGCCGTGCATTTGCACTGAAAACGTTGGATCGAATGCTGCGCGAGACGTGGAGTGAGGAGCAGGGGTTTGCGCATCGAATTGGCGGGGCTGCGTTGCGCGGGTCACTGGATGATCAGGTGTTTGGCGTGATGGCGTTGTTGGATGCTTACGAAGCGACATTGGACGCGAAGTATTTTCGGGCGGCGCAGCGGACGATGGATATTGCGATTGAGAAGTATGGTGATAGGGAAGGTGGGGGATTTTTCGATCGGGCATCGGACGCGCCGCCTATGGGCGGGCTGGATGTGCGGCGGAAACCGTTCCAGGATTCGCCAACGCCGGGAGCGAACTCGGTCGCTGCGATGGCGCTAACGCGCTTGCATGCGTATACGGGAGAACAGAAATATTACGACTGGGCGGAGAAGACGCTGGAAGCGTTTGCGGGAATTGCGCCGCAGTATGGAATGTTTGCAGCAACGTATGGACTGGCGGCGACGCTGTTTGCGAGTCATCCGATTCAGGTAGTGATTACGGGCGCGGAGGGGGATTCGGCCGCGAAGGAATTGGAAGCGGCGGCGAATTCGGTGTTTCGTTTGGGGAAGGCGGTACTGCGCGTGAAGTCCGGAATTGAGGTAGAGCATTTACCGCTCGCGTTGCGCGAGACGTTGCCGCATTTACCGGCGGATAAAGCGATGGCGCTGGTTTGCTTTGGAAATACGTGTTTGCCGCCGACAAATGAGCCGGAGCGGTTGAAAGGCCTGTTAGAGAATGGTGTGGCGGGAGTTGCTGCGTCATAAAGAAAGGGCACGGCTTGTGAGCCGTGCCCTTTCTTCGCAAAAAATCGCCAAAAATAACTACTTCTTCGGGCGGGATTCAGGGGGAACCAGTCCGTTGATGCGGTAATAAACGACGAGCTGGCCGTAGTGTTCGCCGGAGTGTTCGATGAGGCCGTAGGCGAGATCGTAGAGGCGAATCTTGTTGGGACCGCCATCTTCGACTTCTTCGTTCAGACCCTTATCACCCTTGGATTTGATCAAGTCCGCGCCGTCTTGGACGCATTTTTTCACGAATGCGACGACTTGGGCTTTGGTTTTGAGTTCATCTCGCTTGGGGTCATCGCCGTAACGGGCCTTTTTGCCCGCGGCAGTGTCCGTGAAGAAATACATGGATGCGGACACGTGAAGCAGGTTGCCGACGAACGTGCGCGAGTCGGGATGAGGTTTGTAATCGTATTTGTCTTCGGGCAAATCTTCCGCAATGGCGACGAGTTTGCGGCCGATGTCGTTCCATGATTCCAGGACGGCTTGAGAAGGACTTGGCGCCGGCTTGGGCGGTTCCTTCTTGGCTGCGTCTTGTGCAAGTGCCGGTAGCACCGTGAAGGCGGCTGCCACTGCGATTCCTGCTATCCACCACAGCTTTTTCATTTTGCTTCCTCCGTCGCGCCGTTGGGGCGCGGTCTATGTTTGAGACGCACTTCGAAACGAGAAGTGTTCTTAAGGGCAAGGCGAATCTTACTCCTGGTATCGGATGCGCGGTCAACCGGCGAGATGCGGAAACACCGCCAAGCCTGCCAAATTGTCTCCCAGCCAACGCATGATAAGCTAGAAGCGTAAGCACGGAGGCGTTTGCGTGAACGTTGGCTGGCTTGTGGCCAGGACCGTAATCGGGCTTGGACTTCTTTCCCTTATTCTCTATTCGCAGTATTTTTGGTATCGAGGCCTCTGGCGCTTCACGGCCAATTGGGGAAGCACGGCTCTTCGCGTGGCAGCGCGCCTGGTGTGCCTGGCGCTGGTCTGCGTGTCTGTTCTTGCGCTTGTGGATGGATTGCGCATGGGCCGGAGCCACTGGATTCCGCGTGGGAACATTTTTCCGGCGTTTGTAGGAATGTGGTTTACGTGCGCGTTTTTTGGATTTGCGGCCGTGAAATTTGTGCATGGATTTGACCGCTTGTGGAGCTGGGCGCGTCGTTTTGGCGGCGCGCGATCCGGTGAGAAGAGTTCGCAGAAGAAAGCGGGCAACACCAGCGTGGAAATTCTGGCTGATCCTTCGCGGCGGCATTTTTTCAAGGCGGCGACGGCAGCGGCGGGCGCGGCGCCGTTTCTTGGGGCGGTGTACGGATTCGCAGCGGAGAGACTGAACTACCAGATCCGGCGCGTGGAAATTCCGCTGGCGAATTTGCCCGGCGCGCTGGATGGGGTGAAGATCGCGCAACTGAGCGACATTCATTTGAGCGGGTATATTTCGCGCGAAGATGTGCGCCGCGCGGTGGAGATGGCGAACGAACTTGCGCCGGATCTTTCCGTCGTGACCGGCGATTTTATTACAGGCGCGAGTGATCCGCTGGCCGATTGCATTGAGGAGATTCGCAAGCTGTCTGCTCCGCTTGGAGTCTACGGTTGCAATGGCAATCATGAGATTTATGCGAAGGCGGAAGATTCGGCTGAACGGCTGTTTAGCCAGGCTGGAATGAAATTGCTGCGGCAGGAAAACGCGCTAATCAATTTCAAAGGAGCGCGATTGAATTTGATTGGCGTGGACTACCAGCGCGAGCGCGGTCCGGGCGGCAAAAGAATCCAGACCTTGGCGGGCGTGGATAAGTTGGTGCGGCACGGCGTGCCGAACATTTTGCTTTCGCACAATCCGAACTCGTTCGATCGCGCGGCGGAGCTGGGGATTGAACTCTCGCTCGCGGGACACACCCACGGCGGGCAGGTACAGGTGGAGATTTTGGACCATCGGTTGAGTCCGGCGCGATTTATTACAAACTACATCGCGGGGCTGTATACGCGGCCAATGGGTTCGGGAGCGAGTGCGGCGGAAGGGCCAGTGAAGGCGTCACAGCTGTACGTGAACCGCGGGCTGGGTACCGTAGGCGCGCCGGTTCGGCTGGGTGTGCCGCCGGAAATCACCCTGATCACGCTACGAACAGCGTAAGAACGACACGCTTTTCTGCCCCTCTAACGACCCTCACTACAGAGAAGCGTATGAAGAAAACCGAATCAACGAATCTACAAGATTAAGAATTTCGATCCACATTTTATCTATAGATTTCTTGAGACTCTGACGCCGGCTGCAAGACCTTCGATTTAAAGCTCTTGTTTTCAATCGGGCTGGACGAGCCTTTGCTCAATTGATTCTGGAAAGAAACTTGCTCCTGCTTTGCTGCCCAGTCTTTGGAAGTCCAGTACGTCCCTCAAAGTTCAACACCTTAAGGATTTCGTCCCGGAGGAAAAACTATGCCGTGTGCAAAGCGGGCCATGAAGTACTTGTCCATGTTTGTTTTAGCCGCGTCTGTTTCCCCAGCTGTGGTATTTGCGCAACATTACACACAAACGAATCTCGTCTCCGATCTCTCGGGCCAAGCTGCGAACAGGGATGGAAATCTAGTCAATCCCTGGGGGTTGGCACGCTCGTCCACGAGCCCGTGGTGGATCAGCAACAACGGTACCGGAACATCCGCGTTATTCAACGGCAGCGGCAATGCCTTTCCCATCGCAAGCCCCTTGGTTGTGACAGTTCCTCCTCCCAAGAATTCACCGGCTGGGACTAAGTCGACTCCAACGGGAATAGTTTTCAACGGAAGTACCGATTTTGCTGTGGCCACCGGCAAGCCCGCGATATTTATCTTTGTCACGGAAGATGGAACCATCTCCGGTTGGAACCCGGGTGTTGATCCACTCAACGCCATATTGGTTGGAGGTAACCCGGGGAAGGCCGTTTACAAGGGAGCCACAATCGCCGAGCACAAAGGCAAGCGTTTTCTCTACGTGGCAAATTTCCATGGGGCGCAAATCGAAGTGTACGACGCAAGCTTCCATCGCGTGCAAGCATTTGACGAATCTTTCGCGGATGCGGACAACGAAGATGGTCGCGACGACCACCATACTAGAAGAGGTTTTGCGCCATTCAACATTCAAAACGTCGGTGGAAATCTCGTTGTCACATACGCGAAACAGGCGCCCGGCGGTCACGATGAGGTAGATGGTCCGGGGCTTGGTTTCGTGAATATTTTCAGCCCTGGAGGAAAGTTCCTCGCCCACCTGGAGGATGGCAGCTGGTTCAACGCGCCCTGGGGCGTGGCTCTTGCCCCTTCTGATTTCGGTGAGTTCAGTCACTCACTGCTCATCGGAAATTTTGGCAGCGGCAAAATCGCGGCCTTCAATTCGGTCACATTTCAATTTCGTGGCTTCCTGAAAAACCCTGATGATTCACCCATCGTGATCAATGGGCTGTGGGCGCTTGTCTTTGGAAATTCGGCAAATGCGGGCCCGTTCAATTCTCTCTTCTTTACGGCTGGAATCAACGACGAAGCGAACGGCCTTTTCGGAACGTTGACAGCTGTTAGCTCCGAGCAGGATGGCGACGAATTGTAGCCAGGAACTTACAACGAGCTGCAGGCGGCATTGGCTAAACCTGAGAATACGGCCGGGCACGATGGCCCGGCCGTTTTTCGTCAGGATTGAATTTGCGATCAGAATTGTCGGAGACAAACCAAGAGTCCCGGGTTAAATTGACTTCCGTTTTGATGTAGCAATGGGAGCGATGTTCTTTTGGTCCTTCTTGTAATGGGCACGACAGGTGCCGGCAAAACAACCATTGGGAAGCTGCTCGCCGAGCAGCTCGGTTGGGTATTTTTGGATGCAGACGATTTTCATCCAGCGGCAAACATCGAAAAAATGAAGAAGGGAATTCCGTTGACGGATGCGGACCGTGTGCCGTGGCTTGCGGCGATTCATGCGGAACTTGTGCGGCAAAGCGAGGCGGGGAAGAACTGCGTGCTGGCGTGCTCGGCGTTGAAGAAAGCGTACCGGGACACGCTTGGGGCGGGGCTGGAGATGAAGGTGGTTTACCTGAAGGGATCGTACGAAGAGATGAAGAAGCACATATTGGCGCGGCACGGACACTTCGCGGGCGAAGGAATTCTCGCCGGACAGTTTGGGGATTTAGAGGAGCCTGAAGACGCGATTGTGGTCTCGGTCAGCTACACGCCTGAAGAAATTGTCGCGGATGTGCGCCGCGAGCTCAAACTCGCGTAGAATCGCGGCTGTGTCAAATCAAATGCAGCCGGCCATTTCTTGACTACACAAACGAACAACATTGCGGCAAGCGAAGTTGTACCCAAGTTGTTTTGGCGGCTGATGCCGTTTTTGCTGCTGCTGTACGTGGTGGCGTATCTGGACCGCATCAACGTGGGATTCGCAGCGCTGCAAATGAAGCAGCAGCTGGGATTCAGCGACGCGGTGTACGGACTGGGTGCGGGGATCTTTTTTGTTGGTTATTTCTTTTTTCAGCTTCCCAGTAATCTAATTTTGTATCGCGTCGGGCCGCGGCGGTGGATAGCCCTTTTGATGATTGTGTGGGGAATCGTTTCGTCGTGCATGATGTTCGTCGAGACGGCGCGCGGTTTTTACATGCTGCGATTCCTGTTAGGGACTGCGGAAGCGGGTTTTTTCCCCGGAGTGATTCTTTACATGAGGAACTGGTTCCCCGCGGGCGCGCGAGCGCGGGCGTCCGCCATGTTCCTGACGGCGGGACCGATTTCCGGAATTATCGGCGGGCCGATCTCCGGAGCTTTGCTGCGCCTTGACAAGTTGCATGGGCTTGCGGGGTGGCAATGGCTCTTTTTGATCGAAGGTTTGCCTGCCGTTTTGCTGGGCGTGATTGTTTTCTTTAGGCTCGCAGACAATCTGCACCAGGCTGGGTGGCTCACCGCGGAGCAGAAACAATGGTTGGTGGAAACCCTGCGGAAAGAAGATGCGGTAGCCGAGGGCGGCGTGAAGATGAACGCGTTTTCCGCTTTCGGCATGGGCCGAGCGTGGCTGCTGGCGCTGGTGTATTTTGCATTGACCACGGGCTCGTACAGCATCAGCTTGTGGTTGCCAACAGTTCTTCATCAGGCTTCACACTTCGGAATTCTGGCGCTAGGATTTTTGACGACGATTCCTTATATATTTGCCGGCTTGATGATGGTTCTGAATGGGCTGCATTCCGACCGGACAAACGAGCGGTTCTGGCACGTGGGGATTCCGGCGTTCGTTGCTGCGGTGGCATTGGCGGGAGCCGCACATGCGGTGTCTTTTCCCGCGCTCGTGTGTTGCTTTGCGGTGGCTTACGCGGGCGTGCAGTGCATGAACGGGCCGTTCTGGGCGATTTCGACGCGAACGCTGGGGAGCACCGCGGCACCGGCGGGAATTGCGATGATTAATTCAATTGGAAATTTAGGAAGCGGATTGGGACCCTACATGATAGGTTTCGTGAAGACGTACACGGGAAGTTTTCAGTTGCCGCTTTTGCTGGTAGGCGCGGTCCTGGCGATGGGAGGAGTTGTTGTGCTCGTGGTGCGGACGGTGACGCAACAACAGCAAAGTCCGACCCAAGCAGCTTAGTTGCTGGCAGTAGGGCGCGGTGCCATAATTTGAGTTCAATTTGAATTGGCGCTACTGCGGTTCTGGGGGAATTTATGGCGATGCGCGACAGTTGGGTGGAGAAGAGGGAAGAAGAAGCAACAGGAAAGAATGGCAGTCGCAACATGTCGCAGATGCATTTGGCGCGGCAGGGCGTGATTACCGAGGAGATGCAGTACGTTGCGAAGCGGGAGAAGCTGGAACCGGAGCTGGTTCGGAGCGAAATTGCGCGTGGACGCGCGATTATTCCCGCAAACATTCATCACCGGAACCTGGAGCCGATGGGCATCGGCGTAGCATTTTTCTGCAAGATCAACGCGAACATCGGAAATTCGGCGACAACTTCCAACATTGATGAAGAGCTGAAGAAGTTGCATCACTCCGTGCACTACGGCGCGGACACGGTGATGGATCTTTCGACAGGCGGCGACATTCCAACGATTCGGAAGGCAATCATCAATTCTTCGCCGGTGCCGGTGGGAACCGTACCGGTGTATGAAGCGATTTCGCGCGTGCGGCGGCCGGAAGATTTGACGATTGATCTGATGCTCGAAGTGATTGAAGAGCAGGCAGAGCAGGGCGTGGACTACATGACGATTCACGCGGGCGTCCTGCGCGAGCATGTACCGCTGGTCCGGAAGCGCATCACGGGAATTGTGAGCCGCGGCGGTTCGCTGATGGCGCACTGGATGGAGCATCACAAGAAGCAGAATTTTCTGTACGAGAACATCGAGAAAATCTGCAAAATTTTCAAGAAGCATGACGTGAGTTTTTCATTTGGCGATGGATTGAGGCCGGGGTGCATTGCGGATGCGAGTGATGAAGCTCAGTTTGCTGAATTGAAAGTGCTTGGTGAACTGACAAAGAAAGCGTGGGAGCACGACGTTCAGGTGATGATCGAAGGCCCGGGCCACGTTCCGATGGACAAGATCAAGGAGCAGGTGGACAAGGAAGTGGAGTGGTGCCATGAGGCGCCGTTCTACACTTTGGGACCGCTGGTGACAGACATTGCGCCGGGTTACGACCACATTACCAGTGCGATTGGCGCGGCGATGATTGGCTGGCATGGCGCTTCCATGCTTTGCTACGTGACGCCGAAGGAGCATCTGGGGCTCCCGAATCCGGAGGATGTGAAGCAGGGCGTGATTGCGTACAAGATTGCAGCGCATGCGGCGGACGTGGCTAGGCACCGTCCGGGCGCGCGGGATCGGGATGATGCGCTTTCGTACGCGCGATTTCTGTTCGATTGGAACAAGCAGTTTGAGCTTTCACTGGACCCGCAAACGGCGCGCGCGATGCACGATGAATCTTTGCCGGACGATTTTTACAAGGAAGCGAAGTTCTGCTCGATGTGCGGGCCGAAATTCTGCTCGATGAATATCACGCAGCTCGCGGAAGCCGAATCCGGAAAAGATCAAGCGGAGCGGAAGCAGAAATTCGCGGAGCTCCTTATAAAAGTTCAGGGAGCGTAGGAGTCCCTTCTGTCAGAACCACTGGCAGATCGCATCGTTGCTTTTGTTGTGGAGCAAACGGGTGTTCCCCGGGAAGAACTGAGCTTGGAAAAGCCGGCTGTCCTTTGATCTTGGGATTGAAGGCGACGACGCGGTTGAATTCTTCGAAAAATTCCAGGCGGGGTTCTCTGTTGATTTGAGAGTACTTGGCGAGAATTGGAGTTCTTACTCTGCGCCCGAGGGAGTTTCGCTAGCAACAGTCGCCATAGTCTTCCTACCTGCCCTATTCTTGGAGATCATGTTTTCACATCTGTGGCCCGCGTTGCCGACTTGGGTCTCTTGGCTTTTGGGAATATCAATCAGCTTTGCTGGATTTTATGGATGGTATCTCTGGAAGCGGCGACCCACCGAGCGGGAAATTACAATCGCTCAATTGGTTGAGGCGGCAGAATCTGGCCATTTGCGCCTGGATCTTGCACGGCAAGAAAATGTTCGAGCATTGACGGAGAGGTAAGCACTTAAGCAATTCCCTCAATTCTGATGGGTGTTACTTTTTGGCGTTCCGTAGAGCTTCAACGTTCTAGTTCTGCCGTTGCTCTGATAGTCTCGTACGAAGACGAGTCCTGTTCCCCTTGCCGATACCATTTCCAGAGAGGATTTCGCGCTTCGCGCGCAGCATGCGCCAGTCTGGCCCGTCTCTATCCGTGCTTGTGGTGGACGATTCTCCCGTTCATCGCAAGCTGGTGGAACAAGCCCTGGAAGGGCAGGAATACAGCGTGACGTTCGCGAAGAGCGGGCGTGAAGCTTTGGAGCTTTTCGCGCAAGACGCACCTCATATCGTCATCACGGATTGGATGATGCCGGATGTTTCCGGTTTGGAAGTGTGCGAGCGGATTCGCAGCAGCGAACTTTCCTACACCTACGTGATTTTGCTCACTTCCATATCAGACAAAGAGATGGTTGTGAAGGGGTTGGCGGCCGGCGCAGACGACTATTTGACGAAGCCGTTTGATCCTGGAGAGCTTTGCGCGCGAATTGGAGTGGGCAGGCGAATCATCTGTCTGCAACGCGACATCGAGGCAAAAAATATCTTATTGCAGGAAGCGGCGCGGACGGATTCGCTAACTGGCTTGCCGAACCGGCGCGCGATTGAAGAGTGGGCGGACCGGCAAATTCGTGGCGCTGTGCGGCATGGCTATCCTTTGTGGGTCATTCTGGCGGACCTTGATTCCTTCAAGAACGTGAATGACAGCTATGGCCATGATGCGGGAGACCTGGTGCTGCAGAAATTCTCCGAAGTACTGCGTTCTACGACGCGCGCGTCCGATATTTGCGGGCGCATGGGCGGGGAAGAGTTTGTGATGGTGCTGACGCACGTGGAGAGCAGGGACATCGTTCCGACAGTGGAGCGATTGCGCGAAGAATTTGCTTCGCTGGTTTTCCGGTTTGGCGGCAAGACGGCGTCCGTGACGTCCAGCTTTGGAATTTCCGGGTTTGAAGGAAAAGGACACCCAGAATTTTCTCAGTTGCTTCGAAAAGCGGATGAAGCTCTCTATGCGGCGAAACGCGCGGGCCGAAACCGCGTGGCACTCGCGACTCTCTAGGCGGTAGGGGAACTTTCCGGCTTGTTTGGGCGTACATTTGAGCAGAAGGGCCTGAAAGTTTGCCTGGCCCTGTTCTCAGTAGAATGGAGAGAGGCTTGCCATGCTTTTCCTTCTATTCCTTGGCCTGATGTACTTTCTTCCGACCATCATTGGACGCGACAAGTCTGACGCGGGACTCATTTTGCGGTGAATCTGTTTCTGGGCTGGACTGTTGTTGGGTGGATCGTTGCGTTTATCTGGGCTTGCGCTGCGGATACGCGCCCCGCGCCGGTACGGCTGGTTCCTGTGGCTAGTTCCGGGCGATTCTGCTCCCAATGCGGCACGCTGAGCGTTGGCGCCGCGCACTACTGCAGTGCCTGCGGACGATCCGTCTAAAACGGCTGGCTAGTGCGCTGCAGCTTCCCTTGAAGCGCACGCTTCCCCTATACTCATGTCGAATTTCCAAGCTATACAAGGAGCGGGCATGGCATTTGTGCGTGCGGCGAAAGCCTCGGATGTTGCGCCGGGGTCGATCCAGGAAGTGCAGGTGGACGGCAAGGCGATAGCTCTGGCGAACGTAGGAGGCACTTTCTACGCGATTAGCAACACTTGTCTGCATCGTGGCGGCCCCTTGGGGCAAGGGGTACTGGAGGGCAAGGTTGTGACTTGTCCTTGGCATGGTTGGCAATTTGACGTAGCCACGGGGAAGGCGAATCAGAATCCCACGGCAGGTGTGCCCTGTTATCCGGCGGAGCTTCGCGGGGATGAAGTGTTTGTGGACGCGGGTTAGATCCCTTTAACCTATTGATAAAAATAGGTTTACTTGGATTCCGGTCCAATTTGGTTTGGGACCTATTCGTAGTTGGTCGCGCATAACCCTCACATTTTGTTTGGCTTTGCTGGTTATGGCGTGTATAGTACCGCCGAACTTTTTCCTCGATGGCGACTTCTACTCCGACTCGACACTACTGGATCTTTACCGCCGACCCACACCACTATCATTGGGATACGCTCTTTGTTAAGGGCAAGGAGATGTGGCACGGTGCGGGATCCAAGCCCGATGCGATTCGCGCGCTCAAACAAGTGCGCAAGGGCGACCGCGTGCTGTGCTATCACTCGGCGCCGGACCGATCCTTCTATTCGATTGCGGAAGTGACGCGCGATCCCTATCCCGATCCGCACGATCGCGAAGAGAAGAATCTTGTGGCGGACTTGCGCGCGTTTGAAAAACTGCCGCGGCAGGTGACGCTTACGGAATTGCGCGCGAATTCGGCGCTGCGCAAAGTGAAATTTCTGAAGAACGTGCGCTTGATCGTCTCGTCCATCACGGACGTTGAGTATCAGGAGATTTTGCGCATGGCCGGGATTGTGCCGCAGCCCGGGATCCCTCTTCCGTAAGCGGCAGTTCGCGGAAGTCCGCTCCAATCCTTGCGGGGTTCGAAATCGAGGTGAACCATGGCGTTCCTGCGTCGCTCCGTTTCAGTCGTCGCGTTCATGGCTCTTGGAGCGTTCGCGCCTCTCGCGCAGTGCCAGCAGAAGCCGGGCGTGCTGGAGGGCATTGCTTCCGGCAAGACGCGCGTGATTGATCTGAGTTACGCGATTAACGACAAACTGGTTTCGTGGCCGGGGGATCCGAAAGTATTCGAAGCTAAGGTGAACGGGACCGTAGAAAAGGACGGCTATTTTACGCGTAGTTTTTGGATGCTGGAACATTACGGCACGCACTTGGATGCACCGGCGCATTTTCCTCCCGGCAAAACTACAGTTGAAAAAATAGCTCCGGAAAAATTCTTTAGACCCGCGATCGTTTTGGATGTTCGTGCTGAAGCGGAGAAAAATGCCGATTATCAGCTTGCTCCTTCCGTGATTGAGGGCTGGGAGAAGCGGCATGGGCGCATTCCGGTGGGAGCTATCGTGATTTTGCGAACGGGGTGGGCGATGCGTTGGCCGGACGTGCAGCGCTACCGGAATACAGATCCACAGGGAGAGATGCATTTCCCCGGATTTTCGGTGGAAGCCGCGAAGATTCTTCTGGAACGCAAAGTAAACGGGCTTGCGTGCGACACGTTGAGCATTGATCCGGGCAATTCGAAGGAATTTCCCGTGCACCAACTAGTGCTGGGGGCTGACGTCTATCAATTGGAGAACCTAAGGGATTTGAGCGCGCTGCCGGAATCGGGAGCGTTCCTGGTAGTTGCACCGATCAAGCTGGAAGGTGGCTCAGGAGGACCGGCGCGCGTTTTCGCGCTACTTTCGCAGGAATAAAACGAACTTTTTTGGTGTCTCTTACGTCTGAAAAAGGGTGGGTTTACCCTGAGGGTGGTTTCATGAAAACAATCAAGAATTTGCTGCTGATGGCAGGATTCGTTTGCGCGTTCGGCCTTTCCGGCGGCGCCGCGAACGCGCAGAACGAAGCGCAGCAGTTTCCCGTCGCAACCAAAACTTTGAAAAATGGCATGAAGGTGCTGGTGCAGAGCGACCACAGCATTCCGAACGTGGCGCTTTACATTTTCTACCGGATCGGCTCGCGTAACGAGCACCCCGGTACAACGGGGCTTTCGCATTTTTTCGAGCACATGATGTTCAACGGCGCGAAGAAATATGGTCCGGGCGAACTGGACAAAGTGATGGAAGCGAACGGCGGAGAAAACAACGCTTACACGAACCAAAATTTGACGGTGTATCAGGATTGGTTTCCGCGGTCGGCACTGCCGCTAATTTTCGATATCGAGGCCGACCGCATCCAGTATTTGCAGTTCGACCCGAAGAAGATCGCGTCGGAGCGGGAAGTTGTGGCGAGCGAACGACGACTACGCACGGACAATGACAACGGGGGGCTGCTCGACGAACAGCTTTGGGCAACGGCATACATTGCACATCCGTACCAGTGGCCGGTGGTTGGATGGATGAGCGACATCGAGCGCTGGACGATGGACGATTTGAAACACCATTTTGAAATGGGATATTCGCCGAACAACGCGACGATGGTTGTTGTGGGCGACGTAACTTCGGACGAGATTTTTCAACTTTGCGAAAAATACATCGAGCCGATTCCGACACATGCGCCACCGCCGCCAGTGACGACGGTCGAGCCGGAACAGCTTGGGGAACGAAGGCTTGTGGTGCACAAGCCAGCAGAATTGCCACTCTTGATGATTGGGTATCACATTCCAAAGACGAACGATCCAGATTTCTATGCGCTGAACATTTTGCGTACGGTGTTGTTTCAGGGGGAGAGTTCGAGAATGTACCAGCGGCTCGTGGATAAGGACCAGATTGCGCTGGGCGTTCTGTCCGAGGTGCAGCCGGGGTTCGATCCGACACTGGCGATTATCACTGCCCAGCCGAAGCAGGGAGTGGATCCGGCAACGTGCGAAAAAGAGATTTACGAAGAGCTGAACAAAGCCAAGGCATCGCTGATTTCGGATCAGGAACTGGAAAAGGCGAAGAACATTCGGCTCGTCGAGTTTTATCACCAGATGCGCACGATTAATGGACGCGCGAATACGATTGGGACGTACGAGATTTACTTCGGCGACTACACGCGGCTGTTCGAAGCCGCAAAAAACTACAGCGCCGTGACGAAAGAGGACGTGCAGAGGGTGGCCGCGAAATATTTCGGCCCGAACAACCGGACGGTGGCAACGTTGCTCCCGGAAAATGAGGGGAAGGCAAAACAATGAGCAGCCCAAAGCGCATCGGCAGGTTTTTTTGCTTTCTCGCGGCAGTGCTCACGTTTGCGGTGGCCGCTTCCACGCAGACGCTGAAGCTGCCGCCTCACGAAAAGGTTGTTTTGAAAAATGGACTGACGCTTCTGGTGATGGAAAAGCACGGCGTGCCGATTGTGAGTTTTTCGGCGATCGTGAAGACAGGCTCGGCCGCCGATCCTGTGGGGCAAGAGGGACTGGCGACCATTACCGCGGGGCTTTTGCGAAAAGGCACGCAAAAACGGACGGCGCAGCAGTTTGCGAGCGACCTCGATTTCATCGGCGGGTCGTTCGACTCGGGAGCGAGCGACGATTACACGTCCATTTCTGCCGAATTTCTCACCAAAGACCTGGATCGCGGATTGGACCTCTTCAGCGACGCAGTGCTGCACGCCAACTTTCCACAAACGGAGGTGGACAAGCTGCTTGCGCAGAGCATTGACGGCGTGAAGGCTTCTAAGGATGAAGCGGAAGCGGTCATCTTCAATTATTACGGCGGATATTTGTACGGCACTCATCCGTACGCACGGCCGGAGGGGGGCGATGAACTCTCGCTGAAGAGAATTCAACGCGACGGCATTTCAAAGTTCTATGAAGCGAACTATGTGCCTGCGAACACCATTCTGGCAGTGGCGGGAGAGTTCAATGCCGCAGAGTTGAAGAAGAAGCTTGAAACAACTTTCGGCGCTTGGCCGGCAAAGCCTGCACCAGTCGCGAACATTCCGACGGCCACTCCGGTGAAGGGCAAGCGCTTGCTACTGGTGGATAAGCCGGATGCGTCCCAGACGTATTTCGCCTTTGGCAACGTGGGTGTGAGCGCGACTGACTCGGACCGCGTTGCGATTCGCGTTGTGAACACAGCATTCGGCGGGACGTTTGCCTCGCTGCTCAACACCGCGTTGCGGATCGAGTCCGGCTACACGTACGGAGCGAGCTCCTTTTTCCAACCGCAGAAGGCGGCGGGGCCTTTTGCGATCTATAGCTTCACAAAGAATGAAACAACGGTGCCTGCGATTGATCTTGCGCTGAAGGTGCTTGACGACTTCCGCAAGAACGGAATCACAGCCGTGCAATTGGACACCGCAAAGAAATACATGAAAGGGCAGTTTCCTCCGCGCATTGAAACTTCGGGGCAGCTTGCGGCGCGGATTGCGAGCAACGAGTTTTACGGTCTGGATGACAACGAAATCAATCAACTGGAAGCACGCATTGACGCGGTAACGGTGGAATCGGCCAAGCAGATCATCGAAAAACACTTCCCGAAGGACAACCTTGTGTTTGTGCTCATTGGCAAGGCATCGGAGATTGGGCCGGCCGTAAAGAAATACGCGGAAAAAGAAGACGAGCGGAAAATTTCCGAGCCGGGTTTCTGGCCGCCGGCCAAGTAAGCAACGCCTTCACTCTTTTTGCGAATAAGAAAGATTTTGTTTCTGGAGGAACTATGCGTGTTCGCCTTGCCCTCGTTCTGCCGTTGCTGATGGTTTTTGCCGCTGGTGCTGCGGCGGAGGACACGCCGCTCCTTGCGACGTGGCCCACGGTGAACCAGACGAACATCACGTTTTCGTATGGCGGATATTTGTGGACCGTACCGCGCAGCGGCGGCGAAGCGCGTCAGTTGACGACGGGAGGGCATGAAACGACGCCGTACTATTCGCCGGATGGAAAGTGGATCGCCTTCACGGGCGAATACGACGGAAACGTGGACGTTTACGTGATGCCGGCGGACGGCGGCGAACCGAAGCGGCTTACGTGGCATCCGGCGCCTGATGTTGTGGTGGGTTGGACGCCGGACGGCAAGAAAGTACTTTTTGATTCCCCGCGCGAAGCCTATGCGGATTTTAACCGGCTTTATACCGTGCCCATAGAGGGCGGCGTTGCGGAAGTTCTGCCGATGTGGCGCGCGGAGACGGGCTCTTATTCCGCTGATGCGACTCGCATTGCGTACCAGCCCGTCCTGAAGTGGCAGCAGGCCTGGAAGCGGTATCGCGGCGGACAGACAACGCCAATCTACATCGTTCGTCTAGGTGACTTGCAGTTGGAAAGAGTTCCTCGTGAGAATTCGAACGACGATGATCCCGTGTGGATGGGCGACACGATTTATTTTCTGTCTGACAGAAATGGACCCAGGACGCTTTTTGCGTACGACACGAAGTCCAAGACTGTGAAACAGGCCGTGGATAACAACGGCTTCGATTTGAAATCGGTCAGCGGAGGGCCGGATGCGCTTGTGTACGAACAGTTCGGCGGGATTTATCTATTTGATCCGAAATCCGGCAAGTCCACGCACGTAAACATTCAAATAGCCGGAGATCTTCCCGCGACGCGGCAGCATTGGGTGAAGGTCGGAGACAAGATTCAGAATGCCAGCATTTCTCCCACTGGAGCTCGAGCAGTCTTTGAGGCGCGCGGTGAAATTCTTACGGTGCCGGGCGAAAAAGGCGACATTCGCAACTTGACACGCACGACTGCAGTGGCTGAGCGCGATCCCGCGTGGTCACCCGACGGCAAGTGGATTGCGTTTTTCTCAGATGAGTCGGGCGAATACGCGCTGCACCTTGTGAACCAATCCGGCTTGGGCGAAGTGAAGAAAATCAATCTGGGAAATCCACCGTCGTTTTTCTACGAGCCGACGTGGTCGCCAGATAGCAAGAAAATTGCGTTCTCGGATAAGCGCCTGAACCTGTGGTATCTGGACGTTGAAAAAGGTACGCCGGTAAAGGTCGTCACAGACATTTATGACGCCTGGGGAGTTGCGTTCACGCCAGCCTGGTCGCCGGACAGCAAGTGGATTACATTTTCAAAATTCCTGCCGAATCACCAACGCGCCGTTTTTGTGTATTCGCTCGAGGCCAGCAAGAGCACGCAATTGACGGACGGATTGAGCGACGCGCGCTTTCCCGTCTTTGACAAGGGTGGAAAGTATCTTTTCTTTGCCGCCAGCACGGACATCGGGCTATCCGGCACGTGGCTTGATCTTTCCGGTTTCCAACGGCCGGTAACGCGCAACGTTTATGCAATCGTTCTGAAGAAAGGCGATCCCAATCCCGTGGAGCCACAAAGCGACGACGAAAAAATCGCAAAGCCGGACGAGAAGGGAAAAGACGCCGATAAGGATAAGGGCAAGGACAAAGGCAAGGATACCGACAAAAAAGACGACAAGAAGGATGAAAAGAAAGACGACAAAAAGGAAGAAGCTGTAACCGTCACGATTGATTTTGATGGAATTGGGCAACGCGTCATTTCGTTGCCGATCAAAGCTGCGAACTACGCTTCGCTCGATCCAGGTAAGGCGGGAACGCTTTTTGTGACGGAGACGCCGCTTGTCCAGCCGCTGGACGGGCCGCCCTTTCCGCAACTGACGATGAGCAAGTTCGATTTGACTTCGCGCAAGACGGAGCCATTCCTGAGCAACATCAGCGGTTACGCAATTTCCGCGAACGGAGAAAAGATTCTGTACCGCATGGGGCCCGCGTCCTGGTTCATTGCGGCGACCGTTGCGGTGCCGAAACCGGGAGACGGAGCGCTGAAGCTTGACGACATGCAGGTGTACTCGGATCCTCGAGCGGAATGGGCGCAGATGTATCACGAAGTGTGGCGCATCGAACGGGATTTCCTGTACGACCCGCACTTCCATGGGCTAGACCTGGCCGCCGCGGAAAAGAAGTATGCGCCGTACGTGAAAGCGGCAGGTGGGCGGAATGATTTGAATCATCTCTTTACCGAGATGCTCGGCGAAGTCACGATCGGCCACATGTTCATTTTTGGCGGAGATGTTCCAAAGGCGCCGGAAGTGAAAGGCGGACTGCTCGGCGCAGATTACAAGGTGGAGAACGGACGCTATCGCTTCGCGCGCATTTACAACGGAGAAAACTGGAATCCGGATTTGCGTGCGCCGCTGACGCAGCCGGGCGTGGACGTGAAGGTGGGCGAATATCTGCTTGAAGTAAATGGAGCAGATGTCCGCGCGCCAGGCGAGCTTTACAGGTTCTTTGAGAACACTGCGGGGAAGCAAATCCGCATCAAGGTGGGACTGAACGCGGATGGAAAAGATGCGCGTGAGGTGACGGTCGTTCCCGTGGACGATGAAGGTAATCTTCGGAACCGCGCTTGGGAAGAAGACAATCGTCGCAAAGTGGACGAACTTAGCGGCGGGAAACTGGCATACGTGCACGTGCCGGACACGGCGAACGGTGGGTACGTGAATTTCAACCGTTTCTATTTTGCACAAACGGACAAGCAGGGCGCGGTGATTGATGAGCGCTACAACCACGGCGGCGCGATTGCGGACTACATCATTGACTTACTTGGGCGCCCGCTGCGCAACTGCGCCATCACGCGCGAAGGCGACAAGTGGTGCTCGCCCCTGCAGCAGATCTACGGTCCAAAGACGATGATCATCAACGAAATGTCCGGTTCCGGCGGGGATGCGTTGCCGTGGATGTTCCGCCAAGACAAACTGGGGCCGCTGGTTGGAACACGGACGTGGGGCGGGCTGGTCGGCATTGGTGGCTATCCTTCGTTGCTCGACGGCGGAGGAGTGACCGCGCCGCGCGCCGCGATCTATGGATTACACGGCGAATGGGAAGTGGAAAACCACGGCATTGCGCCAGATGTTGAAGTGGAAAACGATCCTGCCTCCGTTGCGGCGGGGCATGACGCGCAGCTCGAAAAGGCCGTGCAACTGACGCTTGAAGCGCTGAAGAAAAATCCGGTTGTGATTCCGGATCATCCGCCGTACCCGAATTATCACCAGAAGATGTAACTCAACTATTTTGTGGCGGCGTTGCCGCTCAGCGATTTCGAGAGCATCCATTTGATAAATTCGGCGTCGTCATATGCTTTGAGCCACGAGTCGTGGCCGACGCCGGGATACTCCGTGTATTGTACGTCGCCGCCCACTGCTTTCATTGCCGCGCTCATTTTCTGTGATTCACTCACCGGGACGACCGGATCGTCGCCACCATGGAAAATCCAAGTTGGCGTTTTGTTTCCGATTTTCTTTGCGGCTTCGGTGTAGGGGGTAACGTCCTCAGCTGGCTGCATGCGCGCCATGTCCGGCACAAGGATTCCGCCACAGATAGGGGCGATTGCGGCAAATCGGCCTGGATACTTTCCAGCTAGATACCAGGCACCGTAACCGCCCATCGAAAGGCCTGTCAGATAGGTGCGGTTTTTATCTCCGTGAAATTCTTTGGTCGCGGCTTCGAGTGACGCGATGGCGATGTCATCCATGGGAGATTGCGCCCACCAAATATTCTTGTGGCATTGCGGCAACACGACGATGGCGGGAAAGCGGTCGCGATGTTCGCGGATCGCCTTGCCAATGCCGACTTGGGTCTGAAAGAGGCCGTCTTCGCCGCGTTCGCCGGCGCCGTGAAGGAACAGGATGATCGGCCATTTTTGCTTCGGCGACCAATTCTCCGGTACGAAGACTTCGTATTTGTAACTGGTGCCCTGAACGATGACCGTCCGGTCAAGGAAGCCGGTCTCCGGCTTTTTCGCGTGGGCGGTCGTGGCCGCAAGCAACGCGAAGAAAAGTACGGCAAATCGAAGATGCAAACGGTTTTTCACAATTTACCTCCGGGTCAGGAACTTTATCATGGGTTGCTGCGCACGGAATGCAGGACGGAATCGCTAGGCCGCGCCATGAATTTCGGAGCGGCGCTGTGTTAAGTTGACGGTGCGAATATATGCCGGAACTTCCTGAGGTTGAAACCGTCGCACGAGGACTGCAATTGACCGTTGCTGGGCGGCGCATTGTTTCCGTGACGCTTGGGAAGACGGACTTCATAGACGATCCTGCCGCGCTTGAACGTTACTTGCCGGGAAGTTCCATCGAGCGAGTGGAACGATTTGGAAAGTTCATGCTTGTGCGGCTTTCGAGCGAAGCGAGTGCGCATGAGCCGAACGGCGCAGTGTCTGGTGGGTCGCTGTTGGTGCATTTGGGAATGACGGGGCACCTTTCGCCGCATCCTGCCGCGGAACCATTCGCGAAACATACGCACGCACGTTTTCTTCTGGATGATGGGCGTGAGCTGCGTTATACGGATGCGCGGCGCTTTGGGCGGATGGCGTATCTCGCGGCGGAACATTTGCTGGCGGAGCTCGGACGGTTCGGTGCTGACCCGCTGGAAGTTACGGAGCAGCAGTTCGCGGCACTGCTGAAATCACACAAGGCGCGCATCAAGGCGCTGCTATTGGATCAAAGCGCGCTGCGCGGCGTCGGGAATATCTATGCCGATGAAAGCTTGTGGCGCGCGCGAATTCATCCGATGCGAATCGCGTCAAAATTGTCTCCTGTGGAAGCGCGGAAATTGCGCAAAGCCTTACAGGGAGTATTGCATGAGGCCATCACGCTGCGCGGTTCTTCGATTAGCGATTTTCTTGACGCAGAAGGCCGGCCGGGGGAATATCAGCGGCGCCATCGCGCCTACGGACGCGAGGGAAAGAGCTGTTACCGCTGCAAAACACCGATTCGGCGCACAATTGTTGCGGGACGTAGCAGTTATTTTTGCCCGAAGTGCCAGACTGCGCCGAAGGCTGCTAGGCGCGTCGCAAAACACGGCAGTGTGTAACGGCAAAGGCCGGACGGGCGTCATAGAGTCATTGATTTGTTTTGGGCGGGGCCTTGCCGGTGGTTAGAAGGCCTTTGATTTTTACAACATGCAATCTAAAGGGGCTGGGATGAACGCAAAGCGTGTGGTGGCGTTGTGCGCGGTATTGCTGGTTGTGACCGTGATGAAAGGATGGGCGTTTCCTGGGCCGGATGACACGTCCCCTTTCGCAGCGGCAGACGCGCAGATTCTCGCGGAGATTCGCGACCACAGCGAAGCCGCGCAAAATCTGGAATACATCTCCGACAACATCGGCCCGCGATTGACTGGCTCACCGCAGTTGAAGGCCGCGAACGATTACACCGCCGAGCTGTTCCGCAAATATGGACTTACGAACGTGCATCTGGAGCCGTGGAAGATCGCCCATTCGTGGACGCGTGGCACGGCGAAGGCGCGCATCATCGCGCCGGCGGAACATCCGCTGACCATTGCATCGGCTGGATGGGCGCCGAGCACGAGTGGGCTTGTGCGCGGGCCTGTCGTGTATTTCGACGCGCAGAAGAAAGAAGATTTCGAGAAATTTCGCGGAAAGCTGAAGGGCGCGATGGTTATCGCCCAGAAGCCGGAATCACTTTCGCCTCCGACAAAAGATGAACCGTTCGCGGATGTGGCTCGGCCGATGCAGGCGCCGTTGCCGCGAAAGGGCGATCCGATTCCGCCGTCACCATTTGCCGTGTTGGCCGCAGTGGCACGTGAGCGGAATGAATTCTTCAAGCAAGAAGGTGTTGCCGTTGTGCTGCGAGACTCGAACAAGCCTCACGCCCTGTTGAATATGACCGGAGTGGGTGGCGAAAAATTCGACATCGGGCCGATTCCAACCGCGTTCATCACTGGTGAGGGCTATCGGATGATTTACCGGTTGCTGCAACATGGTCCCGTTGAGTTGGAAATTGAGATTACAAACACAATCGGCGACGTGCCGATGGATGTGTACAACACGGTTTCGGAAATTCGCGGCAGCGAGAAGCCGGATGAGGTCGTGATTCTCGGTGCGCATCTCGACTCGTGGGATTTGGGCACGGGTTCGACCGACAACGGCACGGGCAGCGCGGCGGTTCTGGAAGCGGCGCGAACGCTCGCGAAGCTCAATTTGAAGCCGAAACGCACGATTCGATTCGTGCTGTTCAGTGGGGAAGAGGAAGGGCTGGTCGGTTCGAAGAGGTACGTGGAAGCGCACAAGGACGAGCTCGACAAGATTTCGGGCGTGCTTGTGCATGACACCGGCACGGGAAAAGTTTTGACGATCGGGTTGCATGATAACTATCAGGACCGCGAGATCGTGGACAAAGTATTGGCGCCGCTGGGCGATTTGAAGCTGCTCGAGCCAAGCATAGTGCGCACGTTTGGAACGGACCACGCTTCCTTTGATGACGCCGGCGTGCCGGGTTTTTGGTGCATTCAGGATGGAGCCGAGTACACCAAGACACATCACAGCCAATCCGATACATTCGACAAGGTGTGGAAGGGCGACTTGAATCAGGGCGCGCAAGTTCTGGCGGCGTGGGCGTACAACACGGCCCAGCTTCCGGAGATGTTGCCTCGGCGGCCGCTGCCTTATCAGCCGGATGACGCAGCTCGGAAAGCGGCGGCATCGTTGCCGGATCCCATTTCAGATGCCGACAAAAAAATTTTGGAACAGGTAAAAGCGGATGTGCCGCAGTTGAAGGCGGATTTGACTCATCTGACCGACAGCATCGGGCCCCGGATGACGGGAACGCCGCAACTCAAGCAAGCGAGTGAATGGGCGGCGGAGCAGTTCAAGAGCATCGGGCTTGCGAACGTGCATCAGGAGCCGTGGAAAATCGCGAACAGTTGGACGCGAGGGGCGGGCACAGGTGCGTGGGGAAAAATCACTTCGCCGGCGATGCACGAACTTACGCTGGCGGCAGCGGCATGGTCACAGAACACGAAGGGAACGCTGCGTGGAAAAGTCGTCGGAGTCGCGATCAACAATCCGGAAGAACTCGAGCAGTACAAAGGCAAACTCAAAGGCGCGATTGTTTTGCTGGGCCGTCCCCGAGACATGGAACCGCCGCTGAATCCACTGGCTACGCCGTGGCTTGACGACGCGATTCCTGTTGCCCGGCCGAAGAGCGACAAACCGTTCAATTTTCGCGCATATATTCGAACGATACGTGCGGAATTGAAATTTCTCTCCGAAGAAAAGCCCGGGGCGGTGCTGTTTGGTTCGGACAAACTCTATGGACTTGAGAATATGTCTACGATTTCACGCGACTACAAACCTGGGTCGTTTCCTGCTGCGTATGCGACCGGAGAAAGTTTCCGGCAGTTGTGGCGGTTGGCGGATGCAGGAGCGGTCGAAGCGGAATTGAACATCGAGGGCAGCTTCAGCAAGGGCGAAGTGGAGGTGTACAACACCGTTGCGGAGATTCCGGGAACCGAAAAATCGGATGAGGTTGTAATCCTCGGCGCGCACCTGGATTCGTGGGATTTGGGCACGGGCGCGACAGATAACGGCACCGGTTCGATGGCGGTGCTGGAAGCAGCACGTGCACTGATGAAGTCCGGCGTGAAACCAAAACGCACAATACGGTTCGTTTTGTTCACTGGCGAAGAGCAGGGCTTGAACGGCTCGAAAGAGTACGTGAAGCAGCACAAGGCCGAGCTCGGGAAAATTTCCGCCGTGCTTGTGCATGACACCGGAACCGGAAAAACCTTGACGATTGGACTGATGGGAAATTATCAGGCGCGCGAAACACTTTCGTACGTGTTGAATCCGCTAGCGCGGGCCAAGGAAGTTGGACTCTCGGAGCCGACGCTGCGTGAAATGGGCGGCACCGATCATGTGTCATTCGATAACGAAGGTGTGCCGGGATTCTGGTGCGTGCAGGATCCGGTGGATTATGACAAGACGCACCACTCGCAGGCGGATACGATCGAGCGCGTGCGCTGGGACGATTTGGCGGAAGGCGCGCAAGTGATGGCTGTGTTTGCCTATAACGTGGCGCAACTTCCGGAAATGCTGCCGCGTAAGCCGGTAAAGCCCGGACCCAAGAACGAATTCTAGACCCGTATGCGAGCTGTCCTGCAGAGAGTGAGCCGCGCGCGCGTTAGCGTGGACGGCAAGGTGACGGGCGAGATCGGTGCGGGCCTGATGGTCCTGCTCGGTGTTGGGCGGGAAGATACCCTCGCCGTTGCTGCGTCGCTTGCGGAAAAAACCGCGAATCTGCGCATCTTCGAAGATGAGCAGCTGAAAATGAATCTCTCGCTGCTGGACGTGAAGGGTGCCGCGCTTGTGGTTTCGCAATTTACGCTCTACGGAGACGCGCGAGGCCAGCGGCGGCCGAGTTTTATGGCGGCCGCACCGCCGGAACTGGGGAAGCAACTTTATGAAGAGTATTGCGCAGCGCTGCGGCGTTTAGGCGTGACCGTGGCAACGGGTATTTTTCAAGCGATGATGTCCGTGGAGTTGGTCAATGAAGGCCCTGTCACGATTCTCATCGATTCCGACAAAACGTTCTAATCAAACGCAACAGAAGTGGACGTGCGAACGTGCGTTGGCGGAGCTGCGCAAACTGGGCGAAAAACGAAATGTTGAGGGCATGGCGCACTTTGGAATCGTCGCGAAGAATGTGTACGGAGTGGCGAAGCCGAAGATGGACGAACTGGCGCGGCGAATCGGCAGAGATCATGAATTGGCGCTCGAATTGTGGGATTCCGGCGTACACGACGCCAGAATTCTGGCAGGGATGATTGACGAGCCGAAAAAGGTGACCGCCCGGCAGATGAACCGTTGGGTGCGCGACTTCGACAATTGGGATGTTTGCGACGGGACATGCTGCCATTTATTTGTTTTTGCGGATGATGCGTGGGATCGGGCAGAAGATTGGGCTAACCGAAAGACGGAATTTCAGAAACGCGCTGGCTTTGCGCTAATTGCTTACCTTGCATATCGGGACAAAGATGCAAAAGATGCTCGATACAAGAAGATGCTGCCGATTCTGCTGAGAGAAGCGCATGACGAGCGGAATTTCGTGAGAAAAGCAGTAAATTGGGCACTCCGTAACATTGGGAAGAGAAATCTAGAACTGAATCGCGCCGCAATTCAAACTGCGGAACGTATGAAGCGGATGAATTCACGCGCGGCACGCTGGATCGCCGCGGATGCGTTACGCGAATTGAAGGGCGAGGCCGTGCAAGCGAGATTGCGGAGGGAAAAAACTTAGGCCATGGAAACGACGAAGGATGCGCTAAAAATTCGGCGAGCGAAAATGGCCGACACGGCGCGACTAGCGGAATTAAGCGGGGAGCTCGGGTATCCGGCGACAACAAAGGAAATGAAAGAGCGCCTGACGGATTTGAAACCAACGGCACAGCACGCCGTATTCGTCGCGGAAATCGAGAAAAATGTCGTCGGGTGGTTGCACGTAAGCGTAACGCCGCTTCTCGAAGTGCCCCGGCGCGCTGAAGTGAATGGCTTAATTGTTGCGGAAGGGCAAAGAAGTTCCGGCGCGGGTGCCAAGTTGCTCGAAGCCGCCGAAGAATGGGCGCGCGCTAAAGCATGCAAAGGCATGTCCGTTCGCTCAAACGTCATTCGGGAACGTGCCCATCTCTTTTATGAGCGGCATGGGTACATTCACTTCAAAACGCAAAAAGCCTTTCGAAAAAACCTGTGATCCCGCTCTGGCCAAAGGGGCATCTCACGCGCGCTACCTCTCCGACAGAGCATTCGCGCGAATCCGATTTGCCCAGTCAGTTTTAATGAGTGCTTCGATTGTCAAGCTTTTGGAAAATCAGGAAGAAGTAATTGCGGTCATTGTCGGGCGGATTAAACCCTGGCGCTTGTCGTACGAAGCTGAATCCGCACCGTGTGGCGTCATCGCGCACGAATTGTTCGGGAATGCGGTGACGTTCAAAATATTTTTCCCGTGGCTCGTCGGGTTTGGCCGGCGCGTCAATGATGCCCAGTATTCCGCCGGGTTTTAATCCGCGCAAAATTGCATGCAGCATTGCGTCATGCTCCCGCATTTCATGATAGGCGTTTACTATCAGGATCGCGTCCAGGCTCTCCGCGGGAAGCCGCGGATCATCTTTCGTGCCCAGGACCGCCTCAATCTGCGCCAAGCCCTCTTTGGCCGCGCGCTCGCGAATCTTGTTTACTTCTCCTTCTAAAATATCTTCAGCGTACACCTTGCCTCTGGGGCCGACGCGCGCGGCGAGGTGAAATGTAAAGTAGCCTCCACCCGCTCCAATATCTCCTACAATGCTGCCCTGCTTGATCCCCAAAGCATCCATCACCTCCTGGGGTCTTTGCCAGGAGTCACGCGCTTTCGAGTCGTCCTGCCCCGAAAGTGGCACCGCAGCACAAGAAAGAGCGGCCAACAACAGAAACAAAGGGAGAATTCGTTTTTTGGATTCGTAACGGAGAGAGCGCATTGCAAGAACTCCGCAGAAAGTGCATTGAGAGTCCAAGCAGTATGGAAGCACAAAACCGCTCCGCCGTCTTCTATTTCCTCTAATCCGCACGATTCGCCAGACAGTCAATGATAAGAAGCAACACGAAGAAACGGCCCAAGTGGTAAGATATATCGTTCCACGATACGATAATCTCATGGCGGAGAAAATCACTTCCGGCGAATACCGCGCCTTAGCGGAATTGCGTTACAGAATCCGGTTGTTTCTGCGGGAAGGTGACGCGACCGCGCTAGGCGAAGGGCTCGAGCCACAGCAATACCAGATGCTTCTGGCCATCCGGGGCTTGCAGGATGGGGAATCGGCTACAGTCGGCACGTTAGCGGACCGGTTGGCGATCAAACATCACAGCGCGGTGGAACTCATCGACAGGCTGGAGAGGCACGGGTTCGTCAAACGGTCAAGAGACAAGGAAGACCGCCGACAGGTACGAGTTCTGCTGCTGCCGCGGGGCGAGAAAGCGCTGGCCAGCGTCGTCAAAGAGAGGATCAGCGAGTTGCGCGCCAGCGGCGCCGCTCTGGTGCGGGCTATTGAAACGTTGCTGAAAGGAAAGAGAAACGGCGCACGAATCAAGCCCTGAAAGGGCTAGTCCTGCCAACGTAGTCACGAGTCCATAAAACAGGACACTGGAAAAACAAGACGGAATCTCAGAAGCCACCGCCGCCACCGCCGCCAAATCCGCCGCCAGAAGAACCGCCACCACCACCGCCGAACCCGGATCCTCCGGAGCTGCGCGGAGCAGATGTCATAATTCCGCTTGCCTGTGACGACATCGTGTTCAGGTTGTTGACGAACATATAGGGATAGAAACTGGGGCCGTAGCCACCCTGATACCACGATGGAGGTTGCGTATAAATGTTCTGGAAAGCTTTGCTCCAGTTTTTTTCTACGCCGAGAGCCATTGCGAACGGAAGAAATTTCTCGAACATCTCCGGCGTCTTGATCATGCGGTTGAAGCGGTCGGATTCGACGTGCGCCAGGAAGTCTTCAAAGCCGAGCACGCCTTCGAGCGCCCGTGTTCCGACGATGGTACGAGCGGGCATGAACAATCCGAAAATGCAGATGATTGCCGCCGTGAGAATGCCCGCAATCACGAATGGAAATGGCGCCATCCCCATGCCTTTAGCGACAACCGGCCCTCCCCAGATGACGAGAACTCCAACAACCACGCCGCCGGCGATGTATGACGAACGGACGCTGTCCGGCCTGCGGCGGTAATATCCGTGGGAGACAAGTGATTCGAAAACGCGGTTTTTGATTCCAGGCAGGTATTTATAGAACTCGTTGTGAAGATCGGAAAGCGTGACGGTTTCGCCCGCCTGCCCTCCGCCGGAAAACAATCCGCCAAGAAGTTCTTGTTCATGTAGCTTGAGCGCGGACCACTCGCCGGAGGATTTTTTTAGATGGAAGACATAGTCCTTGTTGTGGACGAGTCCCATCATACTGTCTTTCGTTTTTTCCTCGATGGTAAGGTAGCCGCGCACGGCGAGGTCCACGATGGCCGCAGTGATATCGCGCATGTCCACGGAATTGTCTGTGAGCGTGCCAACTTCACTCGGCGTGAGCTGATCCGGCGGCTCGTATTGAGCGGCGATGGGGCGAAGTCGCGGATCGCGGCCCCGGGTCCACCAGAGCCAGAACATCGCGAAAAACGTGGCAATGGGAAGGAAGAGCGGCCAATTGCTGCGCAGAAAAAGTCCGGCTTTTTCGATGGCGTTGGGTTCGTGAAGAAAGCCCTTGTCGAAAGCGACGGCAATGGTCAGGCCTTCGTGATAGCCGAGCGGTGCGGTCGTATGCACTTCAACGCCGTTGCCAACAACTTGCGCTTCCGCTTGTTTGCCGGTGGAGCGATAAGCTCCCGTGAAAACGTTCGTACGAATGCCCGCCGTGCCAACGGGGAGCGTGATGTTGGCGCTCGCCGAAGCGATGGGCACATCCCATTCATCGCCCGTAACGTTCCAATATAATTCGTCGTGGTCCTCGAAGAAACGCAGCGCGTTGGCGACGGTGTACTCGATGGCGATCGTTCTCGTGGAGTCCTGTGCCTCCGGAACGTAAATCTTGAGCTTGAGGTAATGGCGTTCGCGGCTGGATTCGTATTTGAGCGACTGGCCGGAACTGTCCGTGATCCTCTTCACGTCAAGGAAAAGCGAATAGTTCATTCCCTGGGGCGTGTTGTATTCAACGGGAATTTCCCGATATACGCCACGCCAGGAGCCGATGAAACGAAAGGTAATGTTCTCCGTGACGTCAATCGAACCGTTGGGCAGAACCGTGATTTGCGAATCGAATTTCTCGACGCGGAGTTCGCGCGCAGACACAATTGAGGAAAAGAAGAGAATAGCGGCGATGGCGAACAGGAAGTAACGAAAGCGAGTTCCAAAGAAATCTGGAACCTGATAGTTTTCGCGCGGACTGGCCATTCGAATGACGGCCCTCAAGCCGTGGGGGTAGCGGGTGTGTTGAAGCTGACTTTGGGCGCTTCGCGCTCCGTGGCACCCGAAACTTCGAAGAATTCGCGTGTCTTGAAGCCCATCATGCCGGCAAAGATGTTCGTTGGGAACACCTGAATCTTCGTGTTCAGGTCCCGGACGACGGCGTTGTAATAGCGGCGCGCGTTCTGGACCGTGTCCTCAATCTGGCTGAGCGAGTTCTGCAAAGAAGTAAAGCTTTCGATGGCGCGAAGCTGCGGATACGCCTCGGACAATGCAAATAAGCTCTTCAGCGTGCCGGAAAGCATATTCTCGGCCGCCGCCTTTTCGCCGGGAGAAGTAGCGTTCATGGCGCGATTGCGGGCGTTGATCACCGCTTCGAGCGTTCCTTTTTCATGTCCAGCATAGCCCTTCACCGTTTCAACGAGATTTGGAATCAAGTCGTAGCGGCGCTTAAGCTGCACGTCAATATCGGCCCATGCGTTGTCTACCTGAACCTTCAGGCGCACGAGACCGTTGTACATCCCGATCACCACAATGATGACCAAGATGATTAAGCCAATAATGACCCAACCGATCATGGGGACCTCGCGAGAGAGAAACACAAAACAGGATGAATTGAATATACGTTGGGTTAAACATGGTGTAAAGCTAATGCCGGAACGAGTGTGTTCCAGGGGAGCTATTGCGAATTAATGCTTTTCTAGTGCGGGGAGGGGAGGATTGCTCTGCTTGGAATGCGTATCGACATTAAATAAAACGTAGTCCGACAGCCTATGTTTGTGATGGTAACGCTTTCCCAAATACTAAAATACATTTCCGCGCTCGGGGGCAGTTTGAACCTGGGTCTTTCTTTTTCTGGCCAGATTGAGTTTACGATTCCTATGCCTGACGCGTGGCGGATTCGTAAATCGGTAATACCTTCAGCCCGAGCATGCGCGCTGCGCTTGGCACCGTCAGAATTGCCAATGCGCCTCGTTTCTTGGGCGAGTCACCTAAGGCTAGGTGGCACCAAGGTGCTTTGGCGATCGTAAGGGTGCTGGCGCGCGCGCAAATAGCTTGTAGCTTGCGATCCAGATGCACGCGTACCAGAAGAATGTGTAGATCAGGAAATTACAAGTGAACGCAAGTGCTGCAAAGAATTTTGCCCAGCCCCCCGAAGGAACGCCGGAAGGGAAGATTGAGTTGGCGAAGTACGCTCCCGGTGCGCCAAGAACTTCAACGACTCTGCTCCAAAGCGGACTATAACCGAGATTAATCCTGGCCTCGAGTATGAGCACGCAAGTAATAATTCCCAGAACGAAGGCCCACAGAATCTTTGATCGAAGCATCGTAGCCTCCAGACGTAGAAGATAGAAAACGAGCTGGGAAACTTAAATTGCCGATGCAACTTCCCCGCAAGAAGAGTTGCTCGAACGAAGGCAACAAACTACGGCTGGGAGTCGGGCTGGCGTTTGAGGGTTGGGCGATTGAGATCGGCGAGCTAACGGCCGTTGCTGGTCAGTTGCTTCTTGATGCCCCCAGATTAATCCCCAGAACAAGGGCGAGTAAGCCTTCTTTTCCGAACTCCCCCTTTGGGACCGCAGCTTGTCCTGACCGCAGCGAATGCCGCACATTGGACCGGAGGCATTTGGCGTAGACCTTTTCCGCTACTTGCTCTGATGGTTCCTGTCCGCGCCGCCTACATCTCCCGCGCCATTGACGGAGGCGCGCGCGGTATGTTACCCATACAACGCTTCGGAATTCAGGCATTTCTGTGTGGTGACGAGCCCGGATGGCGCCAGAAACCAAGCACCTTGAAGTCACGCTGGAAACCCAGGTCGAAAGTGTGAACCTGGCGGAAGAGATGTGCCTGCGTTTGGCGGAAGCGGCCGGTTTTGGTGAAGACGAGTGCTATCGGATCGGAATGAGCGTCCGCGAAGGCGTCATCAACGCGTTCCATTACGGCAATCAGGAAAAGCCAGAAAAGAAAATTCACCTCGCGGTGGATTTGACGCAAGACAAGATGATTATTCGTGTCACGGATGAAGGAGTCGGCTTTCACCTGACAGATGTTCCCGATCCGTTGGCGGAAGAGAATTTGCTCAGCACGTCGGGTCGCGGTATTTTCCTGATGCGGGCCTTCATGGATGAATTTGACGTAGTCAAAGCGGAAACGGGCGGCGCGGAAATTGTAATGTCCAAGCGATTGCCGGGTTCGGGCAGCCCGGAAACCAACGGAAACAGCTCCAGCAGTCACGGAGCCCCTCCAAACAAAGAAGCCTGAAGGAAAAGATGGCACTTCACCTCACACCCAGGGATTCCGGCATCATCACCGTAGTGGATGCCAGCGGCCGCATTACGCTAGGCGACGGCAGCGCCATGTTGCGCAAAACGATCCGCCAATTGCTGGAGGAACAGCACACCCAAATCATTTTGAATTTAGCGGACGTGGACTACATTGATAGTTCCGGAATCGGCGAACTCGTGAGCGGCTATACCGCCGTGAAGAGCAAAGGTGGCGAACTGAAATTGCTTCACCTGACAAAGAAGGTTCACGACCTTTTGCAGATCACGAAACTGTTTACAGTCTTCGAAGTGTATTCCGATGAAGGCATCGCCGTCCGTAGCTTTCAATAATTTCTTCTCTGATTTCCCCACTGTCGCGCTGGCACGTCTCCGGATTGCAATCGTCTGGATTTCCACTTGAATTTGTGCCAGCATACGCCCGCGTTGGTGAACATTCAGGTCGATGCCAGCACGAAGCACTGCTTTGGCGGGCTCCCGGCTGCGGGCGTCAGACCCAGCACGACGCTAAATCTACGGCAGAGGAGTCCGAAGTTGAGCAAAGAGCAAGGTGTTGTGAAATGGTTTAACGCATCGAAAGGGTATGGCTTTATTCAACGGCAGTCCGGTGAAGATGTTTTCGTTCACTTCTCCGCGATTCAGTCCGATGGATACAAGACATTGAATGAAGGGCAGCAAGTTGAATTCGAGGTCAAACAAGGCCCGAAGGGCCTGCAAGCTGAAAACGTCTCTCCTCTTGGCTAAACCGGACTCCTACCAGGGCCCCTCGAGCAATCGAGGGGCTTTTTTCTTTTTGTGAACGTCGCCACCAACTTGAGAGAATAGGAATGTGATGGGCGTAACTGCGAAAACCGCCGCCGATACTGCCTGGATTGCGCAAGCCGCGCGGTCGCTTGGATTTGATCTGTGTGGCGTTGCGCCAGCGATGGATTTTCCCGAGCTTCGGCAACTGAAGGATTGGCTTGAGCGCGGATTTGCAGGGGAGATGAATTACCTGCACGATCCGCGACGCGCTGATTTGCAAGCTGCGATGAACGGCGTGCAGAGCGTGATTGTTTGCGCGATTAACTACAACGCGCCGCAGCCATATTCGACCGAAGTAGCCAGCAGCGAATCGGGCGAAGAAAAATCGCCGGGTGGATGGATTTCTCGTTACGCCTGGGGCGACGATTATCATGAAGTACTCTGGGGCAAACTGAATGCATTGGTTGCCGAGATACGGAAGAAATTCCCCGAGCCGTTCGAGGCTCGTGCGTCTGCCGACACTGGTCCCGTTCAGGAACGAGTTCTAGCGAAACACGCCGGACTCGGCTGGATTGGAAAAAATACCTTGCTCCTCAATCAGGAGATGGGTTCCTGGCTTTTTCTGGGAACAATTCTCACGGACCTTGAACTCGTGCCCACCGTTGAAAATAAGGAAATGCTTCCGAGAGATCTCTGCGGAACATGCACGCGATGTATAGATGCTTGCCCGACCGACGCGCTGATCGATCCGTACCTGATGGATGCGAGGCGGTGCATTGCCTACCTCACAATTGAATTGCGCGGGCCGATTTCCGCAGGATTTCGCGAGCCGATGGGCAATCATGTCTTTGGCTGCGATATTTGCCAGGATGTCTGCCCTTGGAATCGCAAGTCGCCCAGGACGCAGGTACAGGAATTTCAGCCGAGAACGCAGGAAGAAACAGAGGAATCGCTTTTTCACCCGCGACTTGAATGGCTGGCTAATTTGAGCGAAGAAGAGTACCGACAGGTTTTTCGAGGCAGCGCGATGAAGCGCGCGAAATGGCGGGGAATTCTGCGAAATGCATGCAACGCCCTGGGTAACGCCGGTTTACGACGCGGCACGGAATCAGGCGACAGGATCGCCGCAACTCTAAAAAGGCTTGTCGCAGTCGGCGACGCGCTGATTTCCGAGTCGGCCCAATGGGCGCTTTCGAGGATACAGGGCGAACGGTAGGGAAGGAACAAGCGCGAGTCATCGCCACAGGAGCAAATAGATATGTTATTTACCGCCGACCAGACCCGCGAGTTGGTCGGCTTCCTTGCTCTTGTCAAACGATTGCTTGATCTTCGCCTGATCCTCTGCGCGCACCCCGCCCGCAAGCAGCTCCCAGCCCTCCTCACGCGCATCCATGTATTTGACGAGCGAGGCCGTCAATTTAGCTTGATTCGCCGGAAGATGCTTCAGGTTCGCCACCGCTTTCCGCTCGGCCTGCCATTTCGGAAGAATCTGTTGCTCGATAATGTCAGCGAACTGCTGATCGGAAAGTTGATGTGACTTCCATTTTTCCATCGAGGCGTTAAATTGCGAAATGGATTTATCTTCCGTGTCCGCAAATGTTTTGAATTCGCCGAGAATGTCATCTGGCTTCGGCAGCCCGCGGACGGTCAGTATCACCATGGCCATACCCAATACAATGGCTGCTGCGTTGCGGCCGTTCCCGGAAGATGCTTCCTCTGAGGCTGGTCGCACGAGGAAGAGACCTAGGAGAAACCCGGAGCACAAACCTCCGAGGTGCGCCGCCATATCCACTTCCGGTCGGGCCAATCCAAACAGCAAGTTGTACCCAACGAATACGAGCGCGCCCTTGCGCAAGGATTTGAGAGCCTCGGGGGCGATTGTCTTCCGATGACGCAGTAGGAATGCCAGTAAGGCTCCGTAGAGTCCAAAGATCGCGCCGCTAGCTCCCGCGCTGACCGTCGTTGGATGCCAAGCCAGGCTCGCAGCGCCTCCACCGAGGCCCGATACGATGTACAAAATCATGTAGGAAATGCGGCCCGACAGCGACTCCATAAACGGGCCGATATTGGCGAGCACCCACATATTGAATGCCAAATGGATGATCCCGAAGTGGAGAAAGAGGGAAACAAACATCCGCCACCACTGCCCGTCGAGGGTCCGCGGCCCGTAATCGGCGCCCCAAGCAAGTACGCTGTCGGCGGTAGGTTCAATCCAGGAAACCCCCTTGATGACCATGACGAGGTACACGAGGACATTCAGGGCGATAATCGCTAGTGTCACTTTCGCGGAAGCGGGATTGAATTGCGTCGCGACGGGGACGTCGGGCTGTGGCGACGCTGATCCCTCGTTGATTACGGCCTCTTCATCAGCCACGACGCCCCCATTTGATCGCCAAATTGCCCAAGAGCACAGAACAAGATTCGGTTTGGCTTTTGAACGGGCACACTTATACATCGCTGAATCGTTCGAGCGCACCAAAAAGTTTTGCCGTTGCTGGCGAATAACTGAGCATGCGCCGCGCTTTCCTGCAAACTTGTTCCTCTCGGATATGGATCAACTTCCGCATCTGCCCAGTAGGCGCTTTCCTGCATCAAAGGAGTGGAGCGAGCCCAGCCAAGCAGGAGAAAGATGTGGTCCTCCGGTCCGGTTGAGCCTATTCCGCAGACGGCGCTATACTCCTTAGCGACCCTGCAACGAGCCCGCCGCCCGATAGGAGCTTCCCATGAAACGGAGAAAGTTTGTGGCCGGCGGCGCGATGGTCGGCGTTGGCTTGTTTGGAGCTGTTGGCCTGGTTCCCAACGTTTTACGGGCAAGCGTTCCAGAGAATTTCGAATCAAATCCAAATCCGGAGGAAAAACCCGTGGCATTTACCGTGCCCCCACTGCCGTACGCATTTGACGCACTTGAACCGTACATTGACGCGAAGACGATGGAGATCCATCACGACAAGCATCACGGCGCCTACGTCACCAACGTGAACAAAGCGCTCGAAGGACATGCCGATTTGCAGGCGAAATCCATTGATGACCTGCTCAAGGGGCTCGATTCCGTTCCCGAAAATATCCGCAATGCGGTAAGGAACAACGGTGGCGGGCATTGGAATCACACGCTGTTCTGGACGCTGATGAAAAAGGGCGGCGGTGGCGAGCCCAAAGGTGATCTCGGAGCTGCCATTAATTCTTCGTTCGGCTCGTTCGCGGCGTTTCAGGATAAATTCGGAGCAGCCGGACTCGGGCGCTTCGGCTCTGGCTGGGCATGGCTGCTTGTGAAGGACGGAAAGCTCGTCATTGATTCGACGCCGAATCAAGACACGCCGTATATGCTGGGCGGCAAGGCCGTGCTTGGGCTCGACGTTTGGGAGCACGCGTACTACTTGAAATATCAAAACGTGCGCGGCGACTATATCAAGGCGTGGTGGAACGTCGTGAATTGGGACAAAGCCTCGGAATTGTACGCTGGCGCGAAATAATCCCAAGAACGCTTCCAATACGAAAGGCCCGGCAGGACGTCCTGCCGGGCCTTTTCTCTTCCGATTGAGGGAAGGGAGTTAGACAGCCATCTCTTCAGCCAATTGAAAGTTAGTTCAACTTCGCCATGCCAAACACCGCTGACTGCGCCTGTGCGGCATGGACTCGATGCATTCTGGCCGGAATCGGCATCGCGCGTGTCTCTCGCGGTGGTTGTGGCGTCGCCGCGTCAGGCATCGGGATAGCCCAATTGGCGAAACGGGAAGCCTCGCGGACCAGTTCCATGCGCCCGCGAACGTGGAATTTTGAAAGCAGGGAGGACACGTGGAATTTCACGGTGCGCTCGGAAAGATTCAGATCACTCGCGATCTCCTTGTTGGCAAGGCCGCGAAGAATGCCCCGCAGTACTTCTTCTTCACGACGCGTAACCTTTACTTCGCTTTTTACCGACTGCACGGCCTCAAGCAGTTTTTGCGCTCTTCCCATCAATCCTTCTGTATGGCTCTGGTCTGCTTCCACCATCACCACGTAGTCTTCCGGGGATTGACCGCGCACCATGCAGTGCATTGCCAGCAGGCAAGCCGCTTGTTCTAGCGGAAGACGGCCATCAGGTTCGGCATTTACCTGAAAATGTGCGACGCCCGATTGTTTTTCGTAAAAAAGATAAGTTTGATGAAGTGGAGCTGTGCGTGCGGAAACTAACGACGGCAAAGATTGCGATCTGCGAATAATTTTCACCTGGAATCCTCCCCAATCCAGCCTCGACGCTTGGACGAAGCCTGCGAATCACCACCTCGAATCGCGGCAGCGCCGGGTGCGGCACGCGAACTACACCTGCACAGAACATGGATAAACAAACAAATGCCACAACTTATGGCCTATTTGAGTCATTTATCCCTAGGAACGGAACTGGCGTGAGAAGGATGTGCTACGCCTGCGTACGTTCCACCGAACTAGTACCCGCGGTGCACGCGGGGTGCCAGTTTGGCCCTTTTAAGTCTTTGAGATTTCGATACTTGCGGGGTTGTGGAAAAACTTTGCACACATTTGCCGGTAGGAATTGCACTCACCCGGAAAATTTTCCATAAAATGGATGAATTTGCGTATGGCTTATTGCGGCGTGAGGACCCTCGTCTCTTGGGAGGAAACGAGTTCATAGCGAATGCCGCGCCAGCGAATACGGCGAGAAACCAATGAGCTGACGAAATTGACTAAATACAGGAACGGAATGAAGACGCCGATTGTGATGTAAATCCAAGACTGGGCGTTAATCTGGGAGCGATAAGCCGGCAACAATTCCGCGACCGCAACGACACGCAACGCGCTCCGCAGGGAGGCAAGCAGCAGCGGCAAGAACGTTAGTCCAGCCAAGTGCAGAGATGGCCGTCCGGCGAAGACGTCGCCAAGAGTGAGGATAAGGCCGAGCGTGAACGTCAGGCAAAAGAGGAAATGCGTAGCTGCGGCGATGCCCCATATTTTTTGTGCATAAACTCTTGTGATGAGAATCTGCCGATTCGTGAATTCGAGCAGACCGTCAAAGTTCGTGTCCACGAACGATACGGTCAGGCATTCCGGAAGAAAGAGAACGGGCTTCCCGATCCGGTCCAGCGCATTGGTCAGCGAATAGTCGTCGCTCACGGAGTGCTGCCATTGTTCGAGCACGCCGCTCTGCTCAAAAACCGCTTTGCGAATGGATGTCCCGCCGCCCCAGCAAAAATTGTTCCCTTTTTCGCCGAGCATGGTCACGATCGGTGCGTTCCATGCTGTGAGAAGCAGCGTTGGAAAATTGTTGTGATTCGGAATAAGCCAACGCATCGTGGTGGCCGCGCCGTAGCGCGCGTCGTGAAGTGGGGCGACCATGCGGCGCAACCAGGATTTTCCTGGTTGCCCGTCAGAATCCACAAACACCAGGACTTCGAATTCCGGAGGCAATTGGCTCACTGCGTGGATCAAATTGTTCACTTTCTCGCCGCGGCCTTCCGGTCTTCCCGCAAACAGTACGTGAGCTCTTACGCGCGATTGTGACGCTACGCGCTTGACCGTACTCGTTGCGGGATCGGACTCCGACGCAAGAACAAAAAACACTTCGTAGTTTTGATGGTCAAATTCGCACAAAGAAACAAGATTGCGCTCGAGGCCCTGTTCTAGTCCGCGGCACGGACAAATCACGGCCGTGCGCGGTGCGTAGAATCCCGGGTCCAGCATCGTACGGCGCTTGGCGTAGGTGAGCCACAAAACGCCCTGCACGGCCAGGTAGAGACCCAGCAAAATCTGTACTGCCGCGAGAATATCGAAGAGTATTTCCACGCATGCCGAGAATAGCAAAGCAAAGCCGCTCGCGCACCGAGCTTGTAACGGGTAGAATCGCAGCGGTAAACGTTGTCAATCGGGCACAGCAGTGAGCAAGGCAAAGGAGAACATAACCATGCAAGGGCGAGTGGATTCTTCGATGGTCACGACCGCGATGGAGCTGCCGGGTTACCGGATCGTACGGAATTTCGGCGTGGTGCGCGGCATTATCGTGCGTTCCCGCAGCGTGATTGGCAATTTGGGCGCCGCGCTCCAGACAATCGTGGGTGGCAACATCACAATCCTGACTGACCTTTGCGAAAAGACGCGAAGCGAAGCCTACGAACTCCTCTTGATGCACGCCGCGGCGCATGGGGCGAATGGCGTTGTCGGATTTCGCTACGACGCGACGGAAGTCATGAACGGAGTGACCGAAGTTCTCGCGTACGGCACGGCCGTGCAGGTCGAGCCGGCGCCCCATTGAGTCCTGGAAATCGCCACCTTGTGCGACCGGTGGTAGAATTCCGGCTCCCATGTACTGTCCAGAGTGCGGCTCCGCGATTTCAGACACGGCCAAGTTCTGTTCCTCGTGCGGTTCGGGCGTAAGCCACGATCCGGCAGCCACGCTTGCCGGAGTGGAAGGCGAAACTTTTGCACCGCAGCCGCCGCGCTTTCCCGCCGCGACGCCTACCCCGCATACAGCGCGGCCCGTTTCCGGTTCGAGTCCCGCTTCTTCCAGTTCCGACCCCATAGGCGGCGGACGATTTGCCCCAGGCTCCTTAATCGAGAGTCGCTACCGAATTGTCTCTCTGGCGGGCCGTGGCGGCATGGGTGAAGTCTATCGCGCGGAAGATCTGAAGCTCAGCCAGACTGTCGCGATTAAGTTCCTCCCTGAGAAGCTTGTGCAAGACGCTGCTGTTCTTCAGCGTTTTCACTCTGAGGTTCGCATTGCACGGCAGGTTGCTCATCCGAACGTCTGCCGTATGTTCGATATCGGAGAAACAAACGGCATTCCATTTCTCACCATGGAATTCGTGGACGGCGAAGATCTCGGTTGCTTGATTCGACGTATCGGACGTTTGCCGCAAGACAAGGCTATCGAAGTAGCGCGGCAAATCTGCGCCGGACTTGCAGCGGCGCATGAACGCGGCGTGATTCATCGCGATCTGAAGCCGGCGAACATCATGCTGGACGGCCTCGGAAAAGTTCGCGTCAATGATTTTGGCCTCGCCGGAATTGCAGCAACCATTCAAGGCGCCGAAGTCCGCGCGGGGACTCCTGCATACATGGCGCCAGAACAACTCGCTGGACGCGAAGTCACCGTAAAAGTGATATTTATGCTCTTGGCCTCGTGCTCTACGAGATTCTGACCGGCAAGCGCGCGTTCGAAGCTTCGACGCTAGAGGAACTGATTCACCAGCGCAACGAGGTGGAGGTCACGAAGCCATCGAGCCTCGTGCGCGATCTCGATCCCCTGCTCGAGCGCGTAATCCTGAGGTGCCTTGAAAGAGATCCCGCCCAACGTCCCGCCTCCGCGCTGCAAGTTGCCGCCGCTTTGCCCGGAGGTGATCCGCTTGCCGCAGCGCTCGCCGCGGGAGAGACCCCTTCGCCGCAGATGGTCGCTGCCGCAGGCGAGAACACCGGCCTATCTCCACGCGTTGGACTTGCGGTGCTCGCCGCAGTGTTATTGGGTGCACTGCTCTTCATCTATATGGGCGTGAAGGAAGATGGACTTGAAACTTTGCGACCGAACAAGCCTCCCGAAGTGCTCGCACATCAAGCCAGGGAAATCCTTGCCAAGATCGGCTATCCGGAGCGACCGGGCGATTGGATTGGGGAGTTCGCTTATAACTACTGGTTCCTTTCTTATCTCACGAAAGCGAGCAGCCCTCAACCGGATTGGAAGCGCATCCTCGTCGAACGGCCGATGATGCTTGAATACTGGTATCGCCAGAGTTCGGACGAGATGGTTCCGATAGGTTGGCACTCAACCTTGCTGACACCTGGAATCGTTAACTCCCTCGACCCACCGTCCATCCAGCCGGGCATGGTCACCATGTGGATGGATGCCGAAGGACATCTGCAATGGCTCGAGGTCATCCCGCCGGAATTGGAGCCCAGCGCGCGATCCGGGTTCGCGCCGCAGGGTCAGGGCACACCGCAAGCCGTGCCAGGCGCAACCCCGCCAGCGGACCCTGACTGGAGCGCGTTGTTCGCCGCCGCTGGAATTGATCCATCGCAGCTTCGTCCTGCCGCACCCAAGTGGCTTTCTCTGGCCGCCTTCGATACCCGCGCGGCGTGGGACGGTACATGGCCACAAAGCGGGTATCCGCTTCATGTCGAAGCGGCCGCTTGGCGCGGAAGGCCGGTATTCTTTTCCCTCACTGGCCCATGGTCGAGGCCGAACCGCACACCGAACGGCGCGGACAAAGGAGCAAACACCGGCAACATCATTGCTCTAATCGTCGCGCTCATCACTGCGGCGAGTGGAGTCTGGTTTGCCCTCCGTAATCTTGCGCGCGGCCGGGGAGACCGCCAAAATGCCTGGCGACTCGCCTGTATTGCCTTCGCCGTTGGGATGGCAACGTTTTTGTTCCGAGTACATTTCGTCGCATCGCTCAGCATGATCCTGCTTATCATTCTGGCGATCAGTACGAGCTTGTTCTTGGCCGGTGCTGTTTGGGTGCTTTACATTGCCCTCGAGCCTTATGTGCGCCGGCATTGGCCGCAAACAATTATTTCGTGGACGCGTCTGATGTCCGGACGAGTTGGCGACCCATTGGTGGGCCGGGACCTGGTTTCCGGTGTGGTGATGGGCATGTCTTGGGTATTGGTCTTTGAAATTGGACTATGGTTCCGCATGCGCGCTGGGGGAGCGCCCCAATTTCCGACGCAAGATTACCTGATGGGGATTCGCCATGCGGCAGGGTCCTGGCTGAGCACACTAGTGATTTCGATCCTCGGCACACTGCTTTTCTTCTTCGCACTGGTGTTGCTGCGCGTGCTCGCGCGCAACACATGGTTGGCGGCGGCGCTCTTTACTGCGCTGTTCACGATTCCCAAAGTTCTGGGCAGTGACCACCTCGTGGTGGACATTCTCGTGTGGACAACGATCTATGCGATCGCTGCGGTGGCGGTCGTGCGCTTTGGGCTGGTCGTGTTGGGAATGGCCAGCTTGATGGCCAACGTGCTCCTGAACCTGCCATACACTCTGGACTTTTCCTACTGGTACGCGGCGCAATGCTTTTTCATCGCGCTGATCTTCGTCGCGATTGGCGCTTGGGGTGTGTACGCGTCGCTGGCGGGCAAGCCACTGTTCGGACAGAGTCCACTGGACGGCTGAAACTCTGTTCAGGCTCTTTTTGTGACGCCGATCGCGGCTACATTTTCCACAACGTGCGCTGCCAAGTCTTCGATTTCCATGAGCGCTCGTGTGGCTGCCACGCGCGCCTTTTCCATGAAAGAGGAATCGAGCACGAACGCACAGCGGTCCACGAAAGGGTGATGTGCGGATTCGAACGGTTTGCGTCCGCGCCGCGGCCCGGTGTTGCGGGAAAGAATGCCTTCGTAAATCTGCAAATCACTCTGAAAATCGAGTGCGTCGCCCGCGTTCCAGTTTCGTTCGCGCGCCAGCGCCGCAAGAAACTTGCGGCGAAACTGCGCCGCGTCCTTGCGCTTCAGTGGTGCCGGTTTCTTGCCGGTCGTTGGTCCCGCGCAGACAACTTCAATCAGACAGACCGTCGCCGCCAGTAGCGTTTCGCGCTGCAGTAGCGCCAGCAAATCTCGATAAAGACCCGCGTGTACTTGCAGCGCGTGCCGGCCATTTTCCACGACATAAGAGTCCACAAAACGCGGCACGATGCGTTCCTGTGCAAGCGCTTGCGTTAGTTGCTTTGCAAGATCAACGGGGTTTGGCGGTGCAGGTGGAAGTGCGCGTGGCATAGTGAAGCTTCATGGTAGCAGGAGAATTCGGCGCTTCGCAGCGTCGGCCATTTGGAAAAAGAGAAGTTCGGGGAAAGAACTAAAACCAGTCGGAGCGATAAGCGATCCACCACGCGGCCATTCCCGCCGGGATCGTGGCAGCGAGTGCCCACCAAAAGGGAAGCGTGAAATCCGCGATCAGGCCGAGCCCCGTGAATGCCAGCCAAAAGACTTTGCGCTGCATAGAGACAGTCTATCAAGCACGTCATACGGGGTGTTGAGCCCATTGAAATTGTGTGCGCAGACGCGCAGCAAAGAAAAAAGGCCGGGATGTTGTTGTCCCGGCCTTCGCCAAACTGTTTTCTAAATGCCCCCTGCGTTAGTGAATCGCGCGCGGAGAGTCCGTTCGCTTCTGCTTTGGCGCGGCTTGCGGAACGATCGGCGGAGCAACGCCCTCCTTTTCGAGAGCGTGCTCCAACACCTCGTCCAGCGTATGGACATAAGTGATCTTCAGATCGCCGAGCAGTTCCGGCGGAAGATCCGCCTTCGCGTTCGGCTCATTGTCCGCAGGCAGGAGAACTTCCTTTACACCCGCGCGTTTTGCTCCAAGCACTTTTTCCTTGATGCCGCCGACCGGCAAAACCACGCCCGAGAGCGTCATCTCTCCCGTCATCGCCAGGCGATTCCGAATCGGCCGCCCCGTGAGCAGGCTCACGAGCGCTGTCACCATCGCCGCGCCTGCCGAGGGTCCATCTTTCGGTACCGCCCCCGACGGCACGTGAATGTGAATGTCGTGTTTGCGGAAGAAGTCCGGGTCAATTGCGTATTTTTCCGCATTCGATCGTACCCAAGTCAGCGCCGCGGTCATGGACTCCTGCATCACCTCGCCGAGATGTCCCGTTGTGGTGAACTGCTTGCCTCCGCGCATGCGGCTTGCTTCGATGAAGACGATGTCGCCGCCGACCGGCGTCCACACGAGGCCAACCGAAACGCCCGGCTGCTTCACGCGCTCGTCAATTTCCCGTTCTGTGCGGAATTTCGGCACGCCCAGGAACTCGCGAACGATCTCTGGAGTAACGATCATCTTTTCCGTCTTGTCTTCGGCGATGCGCCGCGCCTGCTTCCGCGTGATGGTGCCGATTTCGCGTTCGAGATTCCGAACGCCGGCTTCTCGCGTGAAGCTGTGAATGATTTCCTTCAACCCGTCGTCGGTGAACTCAATCTGTTCGCCGATTTTGAGCCCGTGCTCCGTCGCTTGCTTCGGGATCAGGTATTTGTGCGCGATGTGCAGCTTTTCTTCTCCCGTGTAGCCTGGGAGCTCGATAATCTCCATGCGGTCGCGCAGCGGTTCGGGGATGGGATCCATCCAGTTTGCCGTCGCGATGAACGTTACCTTTGAGAGATCGAACGGCACATCGAGGTAGTGATCCCGGAACGTTGCGTTCTGCTCCGGATCGAGCACTTCCATCAATGCGGCCGACGGATCACCACGGAAATCACGCCCTAGTTTATCCACCTCGTCCAGCATCAGGACGGGGTCGTTCGTTTCTGCGCGCTTGATTCCCTGAATTATTTGTCCGGGAAGAGCGCCGATGTACGTCCGCCGATGTCCGCGGATTTCCGCCTCATCGTGCATGCCGCCGAGCGAGATGCGAACGAACTTGCGCCCGAGCGCACGCGCAATGGATTTGCCAAGCGAAGTTTTGCCCACGCCAGGAGGTCCGACGAAGCACAGAATCGGGCCTTTCATGCCGGGTTGCAGTTTCTTCACTGCAAGGTAATCGAGAATCCGCTCTTTCACTTTTTCGAGATCGTAGTGATCCTCGTTCAGGATGGTCTGCGCCTTCGGAATGTCAATCTCCGCGGCCCCGGAAGATTTGCTCCACGGAAGTGAAGTCATCCATTCCAAATATGTCCGCGAGACCATGTACTCCGCCGAAGCCGGAGTCATTTTCGCAAGGCGCTTCAACTCGCGGTCGCACTCTTTCTTTGCTTCCGCGGTCATGCCCGCTTCTTCGACCTTCTTGCGCAATTCGTCAATTTCCTGTTGCGAGTCGTCAACCTCGCCCAGTTCTTTTTGAATCGCCTTCATCTGCTCGCGCAGCAGGTATTCGCGCTGGTTCTGGCTCACTTGCTCCTGAACCTGTTCGTGAATCTTGGAGCGCAGTTCGAGAACTTCCAGTTCCTTCGAGAGTTCACGAATCAGCGTCTCAAGACGCTTGCGCACGTTGGAAGTTTCGAGCAGTTCTTGGCGTACGAGCGTTGACAGTGACGGCAGGTTGCCGGAAATGAAGTCCGTCAAGCGTCCCGGGTCGTCTATGTTTGCAGCCGCCGTTTGGAGGTCATCCGAAAGCTGCGGCGAACGGCTCACTACGTCGCGGAAAAGCTCCTGCGCGTTGCGCTGAAGCGCTTCCAATTCGTTGTCTTGTTCGCCTTGCACATCCGGCAGCGCTTCTACCTGAGCTTGAAGGAAAGGCCTCAATCCAATCAGGTCCACAACCTGAATACGCTGTATGCCTTCCAAAAAAATCACCACGTTACCGTTCGGCATTTTTACGGTCTTGTGGACTTTTGCGAATGTTCCAACCTTGTGGAGGTCAGCGGCAGCGGGATCCTCTATACGAGGGTCCAGTTGCGCGACAACACCGAGATACTTGTCTTCCTCCACCAGGGAACTAACCAGAGCCAGCGAGCTCTCTCTTCCGACGGTCAGGGGAAGGATCGCTCCCGGGAACAGGACAGTATCCCGAACCGGAAGGATCGGCAAAGTCTCTGGCACTACATTACGTTTGTCTGCCATGGGTTCCTCAGTCCAGCCGACAGGAAGCAATACCTGGGGGCCGTGGAGCTTTAGATGCGTCGGATTTGGAAATGGTACACAGCTAAGTTCAGACTAAGCATGAAATCTTAGCCAACAACACTCACATTGTAACATGAACTGCAAATATGCCTAATATGCCAAGTAAGTCGTTTTTTTATCAACACTATAGAGAAATTCAGATCCTCCTCTCTCCCAAGGCTACTCTTCCAGTTCTATCTTCACTAGCACTTGAGCCTCTAAGTCGAGACTGAATATGTTTTTGCCAAGTATTCGAGTGCCTCCTCCCTGCTTCCGATCAATCCTTCCAACTGGGCGTCCTCAATTGCACGCAGAATCTCGCTGAACTTTGGCCCGGGACGGTAACCCAAATAGAGCAGGTCGTCACCTGTCAAAAGCCGCAGCGGCCGCACTTGCTCCGGGGGAGTGCGCGCCAGAAAATCGCGGACAAAATGATAAGCCTCCAGATTTCGGTGACTGGAAAGGCAATCCAGCCGGTGCAACTCCATGTGCTCTTCGATCTTCGGCAGTCGCACGAATCGTTTCAGCGTTGCGGTACGCATCCGTTGGACGTCTTTGAACCGCATGTGGCTCGCGATCAGCACCAGAATCTGCTCGGTGTCGTCATTCGACATACGAAGCCTGCGGCAAATCTCTTCGCCTATCCGGACTCCAACGTCTGCATGCCCGTCGAAGCGAATGCGGTCCCCTGTTTCGGAAATGGGGCGGAACGTCGGCGGCTTGCCCACATCATGGAGGAGCACGCCCCATGCCAGAGTCGCCGAGCTTCCTGTGGAAAGCCCATCCAGCATCAGGCAGGTATGAACCCAGACATCTCCTTCCGGGTGATATTGCGCGGGTTGCTCCACGCCTTTCATCGCCGCAATTTCTGGCAGAACCTTTTCTAGGAGCCAGCTTTGGTCCAGCAACCGGAATCCGTTGCCTGCAGCGCCTTCCGTTAGTAGTTTCGTCAGTTCGTCGCGAATACGCTCCGCAGAAACCTGATGAATCATTCCGACGCGTTTCTGAATCGCGCGGAATGTTTCCGCTTCAATTTCAAAACCGAATCTCGTTGCAAAGCGCACCGCGCGCAGCATGCGCAGCTTGTCTTCTTCGAAACGTCGCCCTGGTTCTCCAATCGCACGAATGATTCCCGCCTGCAAATCCGCGCGGCCGCCGACGAAATCGAGAATTTCGCCGGTGTCGTGCCGCATCAGAAGTCCGTTGACCGTAAAATCCCGCCGCTGCACATCCTCTTCGGCGGATTTGGCGTAAATCACTCTGTCTGGATGCCTGCCGTCGGAATAACCCGCATCGGAGCGAAACGTTGCGACTTCGACTTTGTGTCCATCGGCGGGAATTAAGATCACTCCGAATTGCGCGCCGACGGCGACGCTTTCCGGAAAAAGCTCCATCGCCTCTTCGGGCGTCGCGTTCGTCGTCACGTCGTAGTCGGCGGGGGTTTGTCCGAGCAGGAGATCGCGCACCGAGCCTCCGGCCAGCAAGGCCTGAAAGCCGTTGCGGATCAAGGTGTCACAAATCGAATTGGCGAGCTCGCGCGCGTTCACAAGCTGATTATGCACCGCGAGGGACGGAATCAAGGCAGATTTGATTTAGGGTGAATCTAGGATGAGCTATTTATAGACAACGAAGAACGAGACAGGTGATGTCGTCGAACTGGCGCGTCGCGCCGACGAATCCATCCACCTGTTGCATCAGGAATTGCATGGATTGCTGCGCTGTTTGGCCTTCGAGCGAATTCATAGAGGAAACAAGGCGCGGATCACCGAACTCTTCGCCTTTTTGATTGAACGCGTCCACCATTCCGTCCGTGAAAAGAAGGAGCAAATCTCCCGAAGCGAGATCGGCGGAGCCGATATCGTATTGGGAACTGGATTCGATACCGAGGGGAACGCCGCCGGTTTCGAGGCGTTCAATCGTGCCGTCTTTCCTACGCAGGATCGGATTGTTATGACCGGCGTTTATGTACTCGAGACGGCGAGTGTCGGGGTCGTATTGCGCGAGAAGGGCGGTGGTGAAACGGCGTCCATCGAGACTGTGAGCGGTCGCGTAGCGGTTGAGGCGCGTTACAAGCTCCGCAAGGGAAACGCCCTCGCCGGTGATGGTGCGGAGGCTCGCCTGGAACGTGGCCATGAGAAGCGCGGCCGGGATGCTCTTTCCAGCGACGTCTGCAATTACCAAGAATAATTTTTCGTTCGCCGCCGGATTTCCCAGCGGATAGAACGCGTCATAATAATCGCCCGCAACGGAATTTTGTGGCCGCGTTGCAAACGCAACGTCCGCGTTTGGCACGATCGGCGGCTCTGAGGGAACCAGCCAGGATTGAATTTCGCGCGCGATTTCCAGGTCGCGCTTCATGGTGACCTTGTCCGCGAGCTCCAGCGAAAGCAGAAACAAGAAAATCAACGCGGCGAACAGTTCAAATCTAACTTCCAGTGTGGATTTGCCGGCAAATTCAAACTTGAAACCCGAGGACACCAGCAAAACCAGCGCAATCAATAGAAGCACCCGCCGCACGGCGCTCAACTTGTAAAGCATCGCCGCGAACATGGCCCGGGCGACATGCAGCGGCCGGTGCCAGCGCGGCAGTTTGTTGATTTCATCCCAATCTACGTCTTTGACGTAGAAACCGTAGCTTGAGCGTGTGTCCGCAGTGAATTGGGACCAGAGTTCGTCAATACGACGGCCTTCACTCAGGCGGCCCCAGAGACTTGTGTCCGACGGCTGCGGTGGACGCGCTGATTCCGAAGTTGATTCGCGGAAAGGCATTCCAGGAGTATAGGGCATTCAGCGAAATTTGGTTCGCGCGGGAGCGTCAGTCGTCACGCTTGAGCGAGCCTCCGAACTGAATTTTTCCGAAGCCGAAGCGATCGCGAAGACCATCCGCGGCGCGCGTGAGTTTCTCCAATTTTTCGCGGCGTTCCGCGTCGAGCAATGCGAGTTGCTCCCCTCCATGTGTGAGATTGCTCAATCGAACGCCCAGCAGCCTGATTTTCCGTTTTCGATTGCGGTGTTCCTCAAAAAGCATTTGGAATACGCGCTGAATGTCCGAATCGAGATGAACTGGCTCGGGCATGCTTCGTGAACGAGTGTATGTATCGAAGCCTGCGTACCGAATCGTCAGCGTGAGTGTGCGCGCGGCGAGTCCTGCTTCGCGCAGTCGCTTGCAAGTTTTCTGCGAAAGATGGCTCAGCATGGAGTGAAGTGCGGGAAGGTCGTCCGTGTCTTCGCCGAACGTATGGTTGTGCGAAATAGACTTTGGTTCGGCATCCAGGACAAATTCGTAGGAATCGCCGCCGCGCGCTTTGCGGTAAAGCGCCGTTCCCCATTGGCCAAAGATATTTTCCAGATTTTCTGCGGGAATATCCGCAAGCTGCGCGACGGTTTCGATTCCCAGGGCGCGCAGCGCGCGCTCTGTCACTTCGCCAATGCCAGGAATTTTCCGCACGGGCAACGGTGCGAGAAAATTGGCTTCCTGCCCGGGTGCGACCCAAACCAGCCCGCGCGGCTTGCCCTGCTCGCTCGCGACTTTTGCGGTGAGGCGCGTTGTCGCCAAGCCACCGGAGCATGGAAGAGTTGTTTCTCGCGTGATGGTACGCAGCAATTTGTCCGTGGCGGCGAGAGGCGGCCCGTGCATCCGCTCGGTGCCGGATAAATCGAGATAGGCTTCGTCAATTGAAACCATCTCGACGACTGGAGAAAATCTGGCGAGGATCGAAGCGACGCGGTCGCTCCACTCACCGTATTTCGTGTGATGGCCGTCGAGAAAAACCGCGTGCGGACAAAGTTTTCCGGCGGTGCGCAGCGGCATCGCCGAATGTATTCCATATTTTCGCGCTTCGTAGCTCGCGGCGGAAACTACACCGCGCTCGTCCGGACGTCCGCCGACGACAACGGGCTGGCCGCGCAAATCAGGGCGGTCGAGAAGTTCCACGGAGACAAAAAACGCGTCCATGTCCACGTGAAGAATATTCGCAACAGGCAGCGTCGATAAGTCTTCCGCTCCCGCGTGAAGCGCACGAAATCGTGCCAGGTCCGGCATGTCGTTAGCCTACGCCCCACTGTTTGCTTGTACAACGGAGATGCGCTCGGCGGCGATGACGCGGGGAATGCCAGCGAGATCGTTGGTGATACCAACGCTAGTCCAGAGCGGCGGTTCAAGCAGTGGCTGAACCGCGGCGAGGGAATCATGGCCGAGCTCGAGGACGAGCAGGCCTGTGGGTTTTAAATGCACGGCCGATTGCGCGATGAGGTCTGCGTAAAACTCGTAGCCTTCCTCGCCGCCGTAGAGGGCGAGTTCAGGTTCGTGATCGCGCACTTCGCGAGCGAGCGAGGGCGCTTCTCGGCGGCCGATGTAAGGAGGATTGGAAACAATCAGATCGAAGAGCGTCGGTTCTTGAGGAATCCGAAATGTCGATGTGTCGCCTTGCCGTGGCGCGATCCAGTGTGTTCCCAACTTTGAGAGTCCATCGAATAGATTTGATTCGACAATATGAACGCGCCTGGACACGGAATGTTTTTCGGTATTTCGTTGCGCGACGGCAAGCGCAGCGGGAGAAATATCTCCTCCGTAAATTTGAGCGAACGGCAATTCTTTCGCTAGAGCAACGGCGATGCAGCCGGAGCCGGTACCAATGTCGGCGATGAGGAGGCCGTCGCCGTCGCTTTTGTTGGGGCGGCCTGCACGGAGCTCGCGGAGCGCGAGACGGTCGAGGGCGACTTCGATTAGGTGCTCGGTCTCTGGCCGGGGAATCAGAACCTCGGGAGTGACTTCAAACGCGAGTCCCCAGAATTCCTGTTTGCCGGTGAGGTGTTGGACAGGCACGCCGGAAGCGCGGCGGGTGAGGAGATTTTGGTATGCGGTTGCTTCGTCGTTGGTGAGTTCGGCTTCGGGATGCGAGTAAAGATAGGTTCGTTCGCGCCGCGTTGCGTGCAGAAGCAGAAGTTCCGCGGCGAGGGTAGCGGAAGGAACATGAGCCGCGCGGAGTTGCGCGATTCCGTTTTTCAACGCCGTCCGGAAGTCCATTTTTGAGGCCGCGGGAACGCTCATAAAAACTTACGATCCGGAGAGTTCCTGATTGAGGCGCTCGGATTCGTAGTGGGACGTTAAGCCGTCCACAATCGGAGCGAGCTTGCCTTCCATGACATCGGTGAGTTGATGAAGGGTCAGACCGATGCGATGGTCAGTCACGCGGTTTTGCGGGAAGTTGTACGTGCGGATTTTTTCGCTGCGGTCTCCCGTTTTGATTTGGCCGCGGCGTTCCGCTCCTAAAGCAGCCTGTTGTTTTTCCAGTTCCATTTCGTAGAGACGGGCGCGAAGGACGCGCATGGCTTTGGCGCGATTCTTAATTTGCGATTTTTCGTCCTGTTGAGAGACAACAAGGCCGGAAGGCAAGTGCGTGATGCGCACGGCGGAGTACGTGGTGTTCACGGACTGACCGCCGGGACCGGACGAGCAGAACGTGTCAACGCGCAAATCTTTTGCCTCGATTTTGATGTCAATTTCGTCGGCTTCGGGAAGGACCGCGACGGTGGCCGCTGACGTGTGAATGCGCCCTTGCGTTTCCGTGGCCGGAACGCGCTGCACGCGGTGCACGCCGCTTTCGTATTTCAATTTTGAATAGACTTTCTTGCCTTGAATCGCAGCGACGACTTCCTTTAGGCCGCCGAGCGAAGAGGGCGAGCTTTCGAGGATTTCCACCTTCCAGCCCTGCGTTTCAGCGTAACGCGAGTACATGCGGAAAAGTTCGCCAGCGAATAACGCGGCTTCGTCTCCTCCCGTACCCGCGCGGATTTCCACGATGACGCTCTTGTCGTCGTTCGGATCTTTCGGAAGCAACAGCAGCTTTAGTTCGCGCTCGACGTTTTCTTTGCGCTCGTTAAGCTGCTTTTCTTCTTCCTGCGCCATGTGCTTCATTTCCGGGTCTTCTGCTTCAAGAACCATTTCGTGTGCGCCGGCGAGGTCTTTTTCGATTTGCTTATACTCACGGTGCTTTTGAACGATTTCTTCGAGTTCGGAATGCTGCTTGGCGATTTTTTGCAGACGAGCCGAATCGTTCACGACTTCCGCGGAGGAGAGTTGTTGGGTCATTTCTTCGTAGCGGGCGTCAAGCTGATCGAGTTTTTCCGTCAACGATAGAACTGGCATTTCAGAAATCCTTTTGCTCCAGGAGCATGTGCAACGGGTGACTGGTGATTGGTGACTTGAAAAAGCAAGAGGGCCTGCCAACGAGGCAGGGCAGAGGCAGGAGCGGCTAATAGAACGGGGCGAACATTACGGAGATAGGATACCGCCAAAAAGGGCGCGAGGCAATTGTACCGTTCGCGCGGTTGCTGGCGTGGTACGCGGTGTACTACGATGCACAAACGATGGGCGAAGCGGCGAGAATGGCGAGTTTTCCAGAAAACGAAGAGCTACAACAAGCTGGGCAGGCGACGGATGCGGGATTTCTGTGGGACTTTTGGTATCCGGCGGTGCGCAGCGAGGAGATTCGCGGGAAGAGGCTCGCGACGGCGACGTTGCTGGAAGTGCCGCTGGTGCTGGGACGCACGAGCGATGGGCGCGCATTTGCAATGCGCGATTCGTGCCCACACCGGGGAATACCGCTTTCTTATGGGCGATTCGATGGGACGACGGTGGAATGCAGTTATCACGGGTGGCGATTCGATGGCTGCTCCGGGAAGTGCGTGGAAATCCCTTCGCTGACGAGCCAGGACAAACTGAAGGTGGATCGCATTTTCGCCGGGCATTATCCGTGCGAAGAGCACGACGGATACGTGTGGGTGTACATGACAGCGCCAGGTGGCCGCGCGCCGGAGAAGATTGTGGCGGCGCCAGAACTGCCGAAGTTCGGAGCGCGTTTTAAGAGTACGCAATTGTTTTGTGACCTGCCTTCGCATGTGGATCACGGAATCATCGGATTGATGGATCCGGCGCACGGGCCGTTCGTGCATCAATCTTGGTTTTGGAGAAGCCGTCGGAGCATTCACGAGAAGGAAAAAAAGTTTGAGCCGATTCCGAACGGATTTCGCATGAGCCCGCATTCGCCGAGCACGAACAGCGCGCCGTATCAGCTGCTGAAGAAGATGACCGGCGCTCCGGTGACGACGACGATCGATTTCGTGCTTCCGAACATGCGACTGGAAGAGATCCGCAGCGGGAAGCTGTGGTTTTCGAGCCGCGCGACGGTGACACCGGTGCGGCGCGATCTTTGCCGAATTGATTTCGTAGCGGCGTGGAATGTGCCGCTGCCGGTTTTTGTGTTCCGCAGCTTCGCCAAAACATTTTTGCGGCAGGATCAGGAGACGATGATCCGGCAATCGGAGGGATTGAAGCACAATCCGCGACTGATGCTGATTGACGACGCGGACCGTCCGGCAAAGTGGTATTTTGCGCTGAAGGCGAATGCGCTCGAAGAGCGGCGGACGGGGCAGGCAAAGCCACATCCGATGGATGGTCCGGTGACGCTGCACTGGAAGTCGTGAAGGAAGTTCCGGTCTGAGTTGCATCCGGCGATTTCGAGGTTTGTTGGAGGAGAGTCATGGGGAAGACGATGCTGAGAGAATTGGCGATGATATGCGGAATAATATTTTGCGCGAGCCGTGCTGTTTCGGCGCAGGAGAAGGCGCCGATACGGGTGGCGCTTGTGGGACTGGCGCATGGCCATGCGAGCGGACTTTTGAGGGCGCTTCCGCAAAGCAAGAGCGCGAAGTTAGTGGCGATTGTTGAGCTGCAGGCGGCATTGCAGCAGCAATATGCGGGGAAATTTCACTTGGACAAGGGATTGTTCTATACGGATTTGGAAAAAATGTTGAACGAGCAGCATCCGGATGCGGTGCTGGTGTACACGGCGATCTATGAGCACCGAACAATTATCGAGGCGGCGGCGAAGCATGGGGTGAACTCGATGGTAGAGAAGCCGCTTTCTACGACGCTGGAGGACGCAATTGCGATTCGCAAGGCTGCGCGCGAGCATCACGTGCAGGTGCTCGTGAATTATGAAACGACGTGGTACGCAAGCAACCGAGAAGTGTACGCGGAAGTGAAAGAGGGAAAGCTCGGCGAAGTGCGAAGGATTGTGGTGCACGACGGGCATGAAGGGCCGAAGGAGATTGGAGTAGAGCCAGAATTCTTGGAGTGGCTTACCGACCCAGTGAAAAATGGCGCAGGGGCGTTATTCGATTTTGGATGTTATGGCGCGGATCTGGCGACGGTGCTGATGCGCGGGCAAGCACCTGTTAGCGTTAGCGCGGTGACGCAGACCGAGAAGCCGGAAATCTATCCGAAAGTGGATGACGAGGCGACGGTGGTGTTGCGGTATGCCAAGGCGCAGGCGGTGTTGATGCCTTCTTGGAATTGGCCGTTTTCGCGGAAGGATATGGAAGTGTATGGGGCAACGGGTTATGCGATTACGATGGGCGCGGATCGGCTGCGCGTGAGGTATCACGGAGAGAAGAAGGAGTCAGAAGTTGCGGCGCCTGCGGCTCCGGTGGAGGAGTCGAATTCGCTGGATTACTTGGCGGGCGTTCTGCGCGGCGAGATCAAGACGGAGGGAGATGCGTCATCGCTGGAGACGAACATGGTGGTGATGCAGATTTTGGATGCGGCGAGGAGAGCGGCGGCGACGGGGAAGACGGTGGCGATAGCGAAGTTGCCCGAATGAGAAAATGAAAATCAGCGGAGGGAGGCTAGGTCGAAGGTAGTGGTGACATGCTGGCCGTCGGGGGTGAAGACTTCGACGGTAGCGTCATTGGATTCGAGGTCGTGCGCGTCACAGACAAGCCAGAGGAGCGCGCCGTTCATGCCGATATCAGAGTACGTTGCTTCGCCATCCTGAGAGAGCGGGTCGATCCATTGATCCTTTTGTGAAAGACCGACGCGGAAAGCCTGCCAGAAATCGTCCTGACGAATCTTGATCCCTTTTTCAGAAGCGATGTCTTTCGCGTTGCGGCCCGCTTCCAGGAAGCCGTAGGTCGCGGTGAACTCAACCCGAACGCGTACGAGAATGGTATCGGAGCGGGAGTGATAGTCAGCAGCGGCTTGTTGGGCGCTGTAGCCGCTCGATTGTGAATTCGAAGAATCTATGACCTGAGCGTAGGGAGTGAACAGGCGAACTTCTGAAATGTATGGGCCTTTTTTGGGCGGCGCGAGGTGACGGATATACGGCACGAGTGCCGACTCGGTGGAAGCGTCGTGATGCTGGCCGATGAAGTAGGCTTCGCGAATGGTCTGCTCGGTGAGAGGGATCTCGAAAGCGACGCACTGCGGTAAGAGTAAGAGCAACGGAATGAGAAGTGCGAGTGGGCGTTTGAGAGCAGCGTTCATGGAGTTCTCCGAAGTCAGCGAAGGGAAGCCAGATCGAAGTCCGCATGGACCGGTGTAAGGAACTGAACGTTTTCGATGTACGGGCCAGTTTTTGGGGCGGGCAGATATTTTGTGTAGGATCCCAGAAACTCTGCGGAAGAGGCTTTGTAGCGTTGTCCGAGGAAATAGGCGGAACGAACGCTGGTGTCGGAGAGGGGATAATCGAGTGCAGAGGACGGAGGAATGGCGAGCAGCGAAACGGCAAGAATGAGCAGGATGGGGCTGGTGGAAGAACGCATAGATAGTTGCACTACAGATTAGACTCAGGCAATGGTAGCGCGGTTTCCCGGATGCTGCTAGAAGCGGTCAGGGAAACCAAATGAGAATTAAATGCGGCGAGTGACGTTGGGGAAATCGAGCCAGACTTTGACGCCGCAGAAATGGGAGCCTTCGGTGCAGATGGGTGTGGCGATTCCGGCGCGAAGATGGCAGGGCGGACCGACGTATTTGGCGAATTCAGGGTGGACGCGGCGGAGTTCGGCGACTTCGTCCATGGAGGCGGCGTAAATTTCTTCCTGGGCATTGAAGCAGGTGCGCATGGTCCATTTATGGAGAAGATGGAGGAGGGAGCCGGATTCAACGAGGCGGATGGATTTTGCGTTAGGGAGAAGATAGAGGGCGATTTCCGGGGAGACACCTCGGTCTAGGAGTTGATTTTTGGCGGACCAGGCGTCGTGCATGGCGCGTTCGTAGACTTCGCTCGCGCGAGGATTTTGTTTGAGGAGCTGTGGCGTGATGTAGTCGGGGTTGCGCGTGTCGGCGAGAGTGAGCAGTGGGCGCGAGCCAGGGACCATGCGATGACGCTGGTCCTGTGAATCGGCGGTGTGGGAGATTTTTTTAGCGAAGGTGTAGTTGGCGTGCTGAAGGGCGCGCATGATGGGCGCGTGGACGCCGACGTTAAGAGTTTCGAGACGATAGAGATTCCTTGCCGGATTGAGAAGGCGATCGATTGCTTCGGTGTTGCTGCATTGCGCTTCCGTGAGACCGAGCACCGCACGATATGATTCGGCCGTGACGCGAGTGGCATTCGGCGAATAGTCAACGAGACGGGAAGTTTTTCCTTCAAGCTTGGCGTCAAATTCACGGGCGAAGCCTTCGCCGGTGGAGGAGATGGTTCGGGAGCCCTTGAATTCGGGAAGTTCTTCGAGAGGTTCCGTGCCGAAGCGGTCGAAAAATTGCGGGTCGAGCTCTTTGACGAGCGTGACCATTGCGCCGGCGACGGCGCGAGTTTCGCTCGGTGTGTCGGAAGCGGCAGCCATGCGCCAAAGGCGGTGGAGAACGATGCCAGAGATAGTGTGGACCATCGTGGTAAACGCGGCGACGGGTAGAACATAGCGGGCGATTTCGATGGCGCGTTTTTCGGCGGAGCGTTCGATTTTTTGAATGTGCTTGGGATTGGAATTGGGGCCGACGCGCCAGATGTCGCCGAGAATGGCGCGGGTATCACCGACGAGGAGCGCGGAGAGTTCGCGGTAATAATTCCAGGCGCGAGCGACAGCTTGTTCGTAGATTTCTTTTGCGGACTCGTTGAAGTAGAGATCTACGGGCGGGACGTAGGCCTGAACGCGATCCATGCGGACGTAGCGCTGGCTTTGTTGCTCGGAATTGTAAAAGGGATGCGCGTGGAGAAAGGACCAGACGAACTGGCGGCTGATGTTTTCGAGGCCGAATTCGAACGTTGCGTGCTGAAAGACGGTGTGATGGCCGCTGTTGAAAGTGGCCGCGCCAATGTTGAGACGCTGCTTGTCGGTAATTTCTTCGGGAGTGATGAGGTGGTCTGCGTAACAAGTGCGAGCGGCGGCGATGGCGGAGTCAAAGGGATGGTTGAAGAAGTTGCGGAGCGTGACACGAGGCGGCGCGGATTCGACCGATTCGCTTTGGCGCGCGCCTTCGAACATTCTTGATTGAGTGGCCACGATGAAGAATCTAACACAGAGAGCAAAGAGAATGCGGAGCGGTACGTTTTGAAGCAAAAAGAAAAAAGGGCGCGGCGGGCGCGCCCCAAGATGGAAGTTCCGTTACTTTTTTGCGGTCGTGGTTTTGGCGGCGGCGTCAGCGTATTTCTTGGTGAAACGTTCAACGCGGCCGGCGGTGTCGATCAGCTTCTGCTTGCCGGTGAAGAACGGGTGGCAATTCGAGCAAATTTCGACGCGTAGCATGTCGCCTTTGACCGTGGAGCGAGTCGGGAAAGTATGACCACAAGCGCAATGCACGGTGACGACGTGGTAGTCGGGATGAATTCCTGGCTTCATGATTCTCCATTCTGATGCGGCCGGTCTGCGCGGCTACCCGAGATAGGGTGTTACAGCCACGTCGCTAGGTCGCAAGGCAAACAGTGATTATAAGGGATTCCGTGGGGATTGCCAAATTTGGGGTTTTGCGGGGGAGAGGACTCCGCCGCACACTCGGATGAATCACGGATTAGGAATTGTTGCGGAAGCTTCGTTTGAATAGGTGCTTTCATCACCCGCAGAGTCCACAGCGGTTGTCACATAAAAATATTCGTTTCCCGAGAGCACAGAGGCGTCATTGTAATTCGTACCGGGGACCAGAGACGACGTAATCAGGGAGTAGGGGCCACCAGAATTGCCTCCCCGATACACGCGATAGCCTGCAACGTTACTGGTACTTGGATTCCAAGATAGCGTGACGGAATGCAGTGGCGCGGCCAGGCTCGAACCTGTCCCGGCAAGGGCCATCGTGAGTGGAGAAGATGTAGATGGCGTAGTTACTTGGAGCGTTCCAGTGACGAGACCCGATGACGTTGGGCGAAAATTTACCTGGAAATCCAGTTGTTGATTTGGAGCAAGAATGAGCCCTGTGGACAAGCCAGTGGTACTGAACACGGATCCAGAAATGGTAACGGCGCTTATCGTGACGGAAACGTTTCCGGTGTTCTTGATGGAAGCATTTTGGGATGCGCTGGCTTGGAGGTTAGTCGTTCCGAAGGTGAAGGAAGATGGAATCATTTGCCACGATGGGGCGGCCTGTGTCCCTGCGCCCTGGATGGGAATGCTGAGAGGTGAACTCGGATCGTTGCTCGTAATAGCAATGGTGCCTTTGACGGTTGTTGCGGAGGTTGGCATGAAGCTGAGCGTGAGAGTCTGGCTCGCACTCGGAGCAAGCTGCATAGGAGTAGTGACTGGACTTAAGGAAAATCCCGTACCAACAAGGCTTACGGTAGTGATATCCAAATTCGCTTTGCCTAGATTGGAGATTTGGATGGTTTGCGTATTTTTCTGCCCGACGACGACATTCTTAAAATCCACAGAGCCTGGTACAACCGAAATTTGTGGGGAAGTTGTTGAAGTTGCTTGCGTGACCCCTGCGCAGCCGGACAGTAGCGAGCTTGCCGCGCTTAAAAGCAGGCAGGCAAGTGGACAGCAAAATTTCAGATAAGTTCCCGGTACACGGGACCCCTGCGGAGAGCTCTGAGGCACGAATCGAAGATAGCGGCGAGACCCGAGGTGACGCAATTTGGCCGAAGTACAGATTTGGTACAGGTTTGTCGTCTGTACCAACTGCCGTAAGGGACAAACGAGAAACAAATCCCTGCGAAATCATGGAAATTAACGGGAAATGACGTAGAAAGACGGACTCAGGAGACGAAGCAGCAGCCAACGCGCAAGCTGCCTTCGGAAGTGGGCCGCGACCAAACTGGTTTGAGGTTGACACGAACAGGGGGAAGAATCGGTACGTGCAGGACGGCCAGGAAATTGTCATGAAGCACTTGCGAGGACTCGAGTTCGAGAGCGACGCCTCCGAATCCAAGATCGAGAACCTTTGCGCGGCGCGCCGCTGATTCGCCGAGTACGGCATAAGCATTTGTTCCGGTCATGGAAACGCGTTCCGCCTTGCGTTGGACGGCATAGTCAGGGCGGGCCTGAATGCCGGGACCGGCGATTGGCATGACAGCCTGCACGGTTGTAGTGGAAGCCGAGACTGCGGCAGCAAGTGAACTCTCGGATGTTTGCGCTGGGCGAGGCATTTCGAGGGGCGCCGATTTTTCCGGAGGAGGAGATTCAACCACTGTCGGCGCTTCTGGCGCGGCGGGCGGCAAGTCTTGTGCTGCCGGCTGTGAAACGGAGTCAGCTTCGTGCTGTGGCGAAGACGACGGTGGTTGTTCCACGCTCGGCTCAGGCTCCGACTCAGCAACTGATTCGCCGTGATTGCCGTGCTTCAACCGATAGAGTCGCTCATCGGCTATATGAATAAGCTGATCGGCTTGATCGCCGTCAATCGCGAATGTGGCCACGCCGTGGTCCATGCTTACGTCCACGGAAATTTGCAAGGAGTGAAGGACTTCAGAAAAAACTACGCCGACGCGTCTGCTCAGCGCGACAGCCTGAGCGGAATCGGTTTGAGGTAGAATTAGGGAAAACTCGTCACCGCCAATGCGGAACGCAGAGTCCGAAGTGCGCAAGGATTTGCGAAGAGTGGCCGCCACGGCGCGCAACACTTCGTCGCCCCGAGAGTGACCATGCCTGTCGTTTACTTCCTTGAAGCGATGGAGATCCAACATGACGAGACTCAGCGGATGGGCATAGCGCTTCGCGCGATTTAGTTCTTTTTCAAATGTTTCCCGAAAGAGTCTGCGATTGTGGAGTCCCGTGAGCGGATCGGTGACGGCATTGAGTTCCAGTTTCTTGAGGTCGTCACGTTCAATCAATAGGGGAAAGCGGAAGAGATCGTTCGAAGTGAAGACATCAACGAGAGCCGTTTGCAAAGAGACCGTTTGTCCCGAAGATCCCGCGAGCGATTGCCGGCGCAGAAGGATTTCGTCCCAAAGCTGGACTGACTTCTCTTCGGAAATCTCGAGATGAGTCAAAGTGCGAAAAAATCCACGCAGGAATTGCCCGCGTGCGGAATGGTCGAGCGGTTGAAGCGTTTCAACGATGATGTCGAGAAAATCGGCAGCGACTGACGGACGAGGCTCGACTGGCTCGCCGGGGCTGGGCATGTTTGATATGGGCGTAACCTCTGCCTATCCCCGCGGGGGTTGGGGAAAGCCAACTTTGCAACTAAACGTAACCAAGGAGCAAACGGGATACCAAATTAATATGTCTCCGCTTGCTGCCAGAAGAAATCCGAGTCTTTGTGTTGCTGTAAAGTATTGAAAAAGGTGCCGTTGTGTCAAGAGGCGGCAGAAAAAACTTGGGGGCGCGAGAATTGAGTCAAGAGGCCAGTCGGATAAGCCAAATCGGAGAGGAAGAAGTGGAAGATTGTTGCCCTGACTACTCGAGAGGGCGGAGAAACTGCACGCCGAAAAGACGGAGTTCCCCAGCAACTTGCTGCCGTAGGACTTTTGCGGTAATTGGAGGGGTTTCATTCGGTACAAGGCCGGAAGATGCTGGCGAAGGCGTAGGAATCGTGAGATGAACGACTTGATCCGGGCGAAGAATATGAGTTGAAGCGATACAGGCTCCAAATGCACTAATATTCAGGGTTTTCGTTAGTTCAACGAAGTCGACTCCTGAGGCATCCTGCCCCCTGAGAAACACGGGGACTTGGAGGCGAATTCTCGGTGAGCGACGGTGGTTGGGGGCTTCCACAAGCGGCTTGTTCTTTGCAACCTGAATTTCCACAATTAGACCTTTTGGTACCGGAGACCTAGTACGATTTGATGCATCTGTAGGGCCAGAGTTATTCGTCTTCTGGCTGGATTAAAGCGTTTGAATTTAGTAGCTTAGGACGTATACATTTCCATGATGCATAAGATTTCCCTCAGGACACGGACAAATGGATAGGTTATTTCCCATATTGTGCAAGTGGAACGGATTTACCATTGACACTATGGGACCCCTCTGAGAGCATGACCTACCGACGGGAAAATTTTTACCACTTTGCGGGGAGACGACTTAGGTGATGGAGACTCAAAGCACTGCTCTGTCGCCAGAAGCCGCCAGTCCCGTCAGTGTTCCGCTATCAGCTGTTAAGAATCTGTTGGATTGCGTGGACAAGGGATTGTTGATAGCTGAGCGCGGCGGACGCATTGTAATGGCAAATTTGCGCGGACGAGAGTGCTTGGCATCGCTAGGCCACGCCGACTACCGTGACGCGAATTTGATCAATGACGTCCTGGAAGCCTCACGTGAATCGTTTCTGCAGAAAATTGAAGCGGGATCACGAGAGGTCCAGCTCGAAATCGTTTCCGGAGCGAACAGGTTCCTTGCGACGGTGCAGTGGATGCCGGAGCAAGAATGGCTTCTACTGCAATTTGAGCAAGCCGTAGCGAATCAGCCGCCAAGCGCGGAGACTCAACTCACCGTTCAAGAATTGCTGCAAGAACGCGAGATTACATACCGAAATTTGCTTGCTGCCTATTTGAAACTGCAGGAAGTGAATCGCCAGAAGACGGTATTTTTAGCTTCGGCCGCGCATGAATTGAAGACGCCGCTTGCCGTGATCAAGGGTTACTACGATTTGCTTTTGACCGGCTCGCTCGGGCGCTTGACCGAAAAGCAGCGGGACATACTTGAGGAATCTAAAGAGAGCTGCGAGCGATTGGTGCGGCTCGTTTCCATGTTTCTGAACTATTCGGCGCTGGAGAGCGGAAAGCTAGTTCTTCAGCTCCGTGAGAATGACTTGCGCGATTGTTTGGATGAGATGGCGAAAAGATGGTCTGAAGCGTTCCAACGAAAAGGCGTGCGCCTCGACGTTAGCCTTGATCCTTCTATTCCGACATTCCGATTCGATTACCAGAAAGTGCAGCAAGCCGCGGCGAATCTGCTTGATAACTCTCTGAAGCACACGCCGGCCGGGGGAACCGTAACGCTCGTGGCGGCACCACATTTTTGGGAGCGGCGCGTGGCGAAAGTAGCGCCGACGCAGGAACGTCGCAGATTCCGGTTGCCGCGACCAAACAGCGTGGAAGTCAGCGTTTCAGACTCGGGATCGGGAATCGCCCCGGAACATCACCAGGAAATTTTTGAGGATTTTGTGCGAGTGGATCGCAACACGTCTGGAATGGGGCTGGGATTAGCGATCGCGAAACGATTGGTGCAGGCTCATCGCGGCAAGATCTGGGTGGAAAGTGAAGCAAGAAAGGGCAGCATTTTCCATTTCTTGCTGCCGATTGAGCAATAAAAAGAGTTTGGTTCGTAGAGTTTATAGATAGAGAGGAACGCGAGATGGCGGTAAAAGAAAAAATTCTGGTGGTTGATGACGAACCGAGCATCCGCAAATACTTGCAGACGCTTCTGGAAGTCGAAGGATTTGAGGTCGAGACGTTAAGCAGCGGTTCGGGCGCGATCGAAAAAATCAGCAAAGGAGATCGCCCGGACTTCATCATTCTTGACGTATTGATGCCCGAACTGAGCGGGATCGATACGCTGAAAGAGTTGCTGCAGATTGACCGCAGTTTGAATGTGATTATGCTTTCGTGCTCGAACGAAGTAGGAGTCGTCGTGGAAGCGATCCGTCTGGGAGCGCACGACTACTTGACCAAGCCGTTTGAGAAGTCCGAGCTCGATGCAGCGATGCTCAAGTCACGCCGGAAGAAGCAGCTCACGACGGAGAATAAGGCACTGCGCGACTACTGCGATCAGGTCACGGAAGATTTGAGTTTTCTGGCTGCGAGCCCCCAGATGGTGCGAATCCGGCAGCAAATCCTGCAAATCGCGCCCGTGGACGTGCCGATTTTCATTTGCGGTGAAAGCGGCGTCGGCAAGGAAGTCGTGGCAAGAATGATTCATTTGCGTTCCAAGCGGCGAACACAACCGTTTGTGAAGGTGAATTGCGCGGCGTTGCCTGGAGAGCTGCTGGAATCCGAATTGTTCGGTTTCGAACAGGGAGCATTCACGGGCGCAGTAAGAGCGAAGCCGGGAAAATTCGAACTGGCGAACAAAGGAACGATTTTCCTCGACGAAATTGCGGAAATGGGTCCGCATTTGCAGGCAAAATTGCTACACGTTTTGCAGGACCATCAATATTCGCGGCTGGGCGGAAGAAATTTGATTGACACGGACGTCCGCGTGCTTGCCGCGACGAACGTGGACGTTCATGAATCGATAAAAACCGGACGCTTCCGCGAGGATCTCTACTATCGCTTAAACGTGCTCTCGATTCTGGTTCCTCCGTTGCGTGAAAGGACGACAGAAATTCCATTGCTGTTCAACCATTTCCTGTCAAAGTACGCGGAGAAATTCGGCAAGCCGGCGGTCGAACCTTCAAAGCACTTATTGGATGCGGCTCTGAACTATCCCTGGCCGGGCAACTTGCGGGAGCTGGAGAATTTTGTGAAGCGGTACGTGATTCTCGAAGACGACGAAGGCAGCCTGCGCGAGTTGGTGGAAATGTCTGCGACACGCCAACGGACATCACCGCGGGAAGAACCAGCGGCTCCGCGCGAGCAAGGGCTGAAAGCGTTGGTTCGCGGATTGAAAGACGAAGCCGAAATGGAAGCCATTGCGGACGCGCTGGAAAAGACGCGTTGGTGCAGAAAAGACGCGGCGAAAATGTTAGGCATTAGCTACAAGGCGCTGCTCTACAAGATGCGCCAGTTCAACCTGGATACGCCACGGAGCCGACGCTCGGCTGCGGCACCCGTTGCAGAAGCGACTCCGATCGCGGCTGGACGAAACGAGTAGTGTGCTTGCGCTAGAGATTTCATTCACGTCACAAGCAGCGGGAAATTTGCATTGTGTAACAAATGTTGCGCATCATCTTTTGCAGGACGCTTTCCGAAGGCTGAAAGCGTTTTCAATCGATAGGTTGGGGCCGGACTTGAGTCCATCGGGGGATGGACTGCACGTTTCTTCCTTGAGATAACGTTAGCAAAATGATAGAAGAAGGCCGGCCAGATCGCTTGCGGCCGCGGATAAGGTGAGGAATGAGCTTGATGTCGGAAAGGCGCCATACTCGACGCTATGATCTGTCCTTGCCGGTAATTGTAAGAATTCCAACTGAGAGACCCAACGGAAGCCAAAACGGAAAGACGCGCGATATTTCCACGCGTGGACTCTACTTTGTGATTGACCAGGATTTGGAAGCCGGGTCGCAATTGGATATTACTTTGACCCTGCCCGCCGAGATTACACACAGCACAGAAGTTTTTGTCCGCGCGCTTGGCAAAGTAGTGCGTGTGGAGCGGCGTGGGGAAGACGGGGAAATGCGAATGGGCGTTGCGGCAGTGATCGAGCGGTATGACATAATCCGCGGCGAAACAGCGCGGGCCTGACGAAGTCCTTCATAGAAGAAACTCATAAGAATTCCTTCCGGTTGCGTTCCGGACAACCAAATTGCGTGTATCACTCATTCGATATTCCAGCTTTCTCATGATGCTGCCCGTAATCTGAGCAAACGCCCAGTGTGCCCTTCAAGAGAACATTCCTTCCCTGATGTGGGTCGAAGATTTCCTCTCAAAAGTAACTTGTCGCGTTGACAGACTTATGTAAGTACTAAAACTACAGGCTGGGCATTATTCATAACTCTTTTTTTTTGTGATACATAGCCTTTTTCGACTTCCCCGGGCTTTTCCGTTTCTGCACTCATCTTTGGACGATCATGTGCAACTAGGGCAGGCGAGTCACTGTGGTCACTGACCTCACAAATCGCAATGTTCATGCTGGCCGGCACGCCGGCCTGCTCCCGGATGAGGTTCTATTCGGGCGCGCTTCTGCAATGGCTGAGATACAAGGTCGTGCGGAACGAATCTGCCGGACGAACGTACCCGTGTTGCTGTGCGGTGAGGGCGGAACCGGCAAAGAAGCGCTGGCACGTTGGATTCACGCCAAGTCAGAATACGCGAGCGGAGAATTTGTAAAGGTCAATTGTGCGGCGATTCCGGCGATGCTTCTGGAAAGCGAACTATTCGGATATGAAAAAGGCGCCTTCACGGGCGCGAACACGGTAAAGCCGGGGCGAGTGGAAATGGCGCATCGCGGCACCCTGTTTCTGGACGAGATTGCCGATCTTGACTTGACTCTCCAAAGCAAATTGCTTCATTTCTTGCAGGACGGCACGTTCTCAAGGATTGGAGACCACTCCGAAAGAAGAGTGGATGCGCGCCTGATTTGCGCCACCAACAAGGATCTGGAAAAGGAGACACAAGAGGGCAGGTTCCGCGGAGATTTATTCTATCGAATCCACGTCTTTCGGTTGAAGATGCCACCGCTGCGGGATCGCAAGGAAGATATTCCGATCCTTGCAGAACATTTTCGGAAGAAATTTGAAAGACAGTTTGACTTGAAATCGGAAGCGTTTCCCCTAGAGATGTTGGAATATCTGAAGGGTCTTCCTTGGGTTGGGAACATTCGCGAGCTCTCCAACGGCGTCGCTCGATACGTCCTTTTGGGGCCGGAAGCATCGGTGTATCAGGAGATTCCGACTCGACGAAATCGAAGTGCAGTCAATGGCCCGGACAACGGCGGCGCACAAGTGACATTAAAGCAGATCGCCAAGGATGCGATCTACGAGAGGGAAAAGAGCTTCATTTTGGAGTCTTTGCGAGCCAATCAGTGGAATCGCCGTAAAACGGCGCAGGCTCTGAAAATCAGCTATCGAGCGCTGATTTACAAGATCCGTGACGCCGGGTTAGTCTCACGGCGTGCGGCCTTGCGGCAGAACCGGGATACAAGTTCCCTCGGGCTGGAATCCAGCTAAGTTCGTTTCAACACTCGATCTAAGAATTCCCCTCCGACTATCCTGTTGTTTAAGAAACACGTTGCCACCCTTCGAACCTTAAGGCGCGTTGCCCAGGATGCCGACGCGGAGTGCATAAGTTTGCCTCCGAGTAGCTGAATGGAGTCGGAATACCGCCAACAGTAGACAACCTGTTGAGCGCCTCGAGAAGACCCTCCCCTCCCGTCCACAGCCCACAGATCTGGTTAAAGTATTTAAAATAATACACTTACCTCGTCTTTGTATGCCCCTGACGGGCAATGAATTCAAGAAATTCCAGGGCCTAGCATGCAAGGGCAGGTAAGGATTGCCCCCAAGTCTGAATGTGTAGCTGTCCCGAATCTGTCCCTCACGCCAGTAGTCGTGAGAGGCCTAGTACTCATAACCTCTGTCGTGTCGTAGAAAACGGAGGGAAGCGCAATGCACATGGGGGCACACATGGGGGCAAAGGTAGGAATCAGGTTGGCGGATGTTCGCCGATCCGTAAAGATGGTGCAAGCCTCGGAGCCTCTCCTCTTGGTTGTTGCGCTTTTGTCGACGTCTATTATCTTGGGCGGATGCACAGGTGTGGTAAACGCTTCAAAGTCAGCCGCTCCAACCACGGGAGCATTTCAGCTGAGTCCCGTCGCTCTGAATTTTGGGAACATAGTAGTTGGCAAGCAAAGCACTCAAACGGTCACAATCTCCAACCCGGGAACCGCTTCACTCACCATCATGCAGGCCACGGTTTCCAATGCGCAATTTACGGTTAGTGGAATGACTCTGCCGATGACCATGACTTCGGGCCAGTCCGCAAACATTACGGTTGGCGTGAAGCCGACTGCGGCCGGCACACTAAGCGGCACGTTAACAGTGCAGGGAGATAGCGGCAGCGGCTCAGGGACCGTGAACCTGACTGCAACTGCAACTGCAACCAACCCGCAGATTTCCCTAAGCAGCAGCTCGATCAACTTTGGAAGCGTAGTAACGGGTTCCTCTGGCAGTTCCAATTTGACGATCTCAAATACGGGGAGCGCCGACCTGACGGTGACCGCAGTTTCCATTACGGGCACGGGATTCGGAGTGAGCGGAATCACAACGCCAAAAGTCATCACGGCAGGTCAGTCGTCGGCTCTTTCTCTGACGTTCAACCCGACTGCTACGGGAGCGGCGAGTGGAAGTCTAACGATTAGCAGCTCGGACCCGGCAAACCCAACTCTCCATGTCAGCCTGAGCGGCACGGGAGCCACGGCGCCAGCGGGAACACTGCAGCCTAACCAAACCAGTTTGAGTTTTGGAAATGTCTCGACCGGAAGTAACTCTGTAAAACAAGTTGTGGTGACGAACGCCGGAACAAGTCCGGTACAGATTACGGCCGTGGGAGTTACAGGGACTGGATTCACGGTGAGCGGCGCCACTACGCCGATGACTTTGAACGCGTCGAGCCAAGTGACTTTGTCCGTTACATTTGCCCCGACCACAGCGGGAAATGCATCAGGAACGGTATCCGTAACCAGCAACGCGTCTGGATCTCCGCTGGCGATTCCTGTCAGCGGAACTGGCGTGCAGCCCGGATTAACAATTAGTCCCGCAAGCTTCAATTTTGGAAGCGTGGTGAATGGGCAAACCAAGTCGCAGACCTTCACGGTAACTAACTCTGGCACAGCCTCACTGACGATTTCGCAACTGAGCATCAGTGCCGTCGGTTATTCCGTTGGTGGCCTAAGCGTACCCAGTACGGTTGCACCGAGCAGCAGTGTGACCTTCAGTGCTGTGTTTGCGCCGACTACCGCGGGCAGCCTGTCCGGAACGGTCAATATCTTAAGCAACGCGCCGAATTCACCCGCTTCCGTAGCTCTCAGCGGAACGGGAGTTGCGCAGACGAACACCCTTTCCTTTAGCTCCACAAATATTGGCTTTGGGAGCGTGAACACGGGGACATCCGCCACAAAGAGCGAAACCATCACGAATACGGGCAATTCCAATGTGCAGATTTCGCAAATCGCGGTAAGCGGCACGGGATACTCACTCAGTGGTGCAGGTGCACCGGTGACACTGAGTCCGTCACAGAATCTAACGTTCAGCGTTATCTTTGGCCCTGTCACGGCAGGGAGTGCGAGTGGCAGTATTTTGGTAACCAGTAACGCGACAGGCTCTCCGACAACTATCTCGTTGTCTGGCAGCGGTGTGCAGGCGGTATCTCACACTGTTAGCCTGACCTGGGTTGCCAGCACTACTTCCACCGTCACCGGTTATAATGTGTACCGCAGCACCATCACAGGGAGCGGTTACGTCAAGGTCGGATCGGCTTCAGGACTGAGTTACACTGACTCTACAGTCCAGAACGCCACCACGTACTACTACGTTACGACGGCAGTCGACTCCATCGGCGACGAAAGCATTTACTCGAACGAAGCCGCGGCTGTCATCCCGTAATCATCCAGAAATAAAATGGCCTTCATAATTCGGCTGGGTTATCAGCACGGGTTGGTAACCCAGCCGAGTTTTTGTGGAGCTTTGCGTAACCCCAGACGAGTACTTGAGCGAGCAGCGCTCCTGTCACGTCTATTAGTACGTCGCGGAGTCGTGGCTCTCGAAGGGGCACAAAGGACTGATGCCATTCGTCGAATCCGGCGTAGCTAACGGCAATCAATAAAGTAACGAGTGCCCATTGAAGATTCCAGCCGTGACGTTCGGCTCGCACACCATGAAATACTGCCGTACTGAAGACCGCGAATTCGATGACGTGCGCTGCTTTCCGAATCAGAATATGTAACACGCGGAGAGTATGAGCGTCTGCTAAAGGGAAAAGCCAGCGCAGGAAGGGAATAATAAACCGTGCAGTCTCCTCGCCGCTAAAGTAATGAGTTGAAAAGGAAGAGATCAACAAAGCTACACAGAGAGCTGGAATCCAGTACTTAAGCCGATGAGCCATGAGGAATTATCCGTCCAAAGAGAGGGTCTTCGCCAAAGAGGTTTGCCATTCCTCATGCGGGCTCGATATTCAGCCACTGGTCAATTCGGAAAGAAGCCGCCGTGCTTGGTCGGCGAGCGGAGAAGTGGGATTCAAGGAGATAACCTTTTCGAATTCGGCCTTTGCCTTAGCGGGATTATTGAGTTTTTGGTAGGTGAGCCCGAGATGGTAGCGATACGTCTGATTGTTTGGAGTAGCTTTGATTGCGTCCTCAAAGAGTGACGCGGCGACCGAATAGCCGCCGTTGTTGTAGTAGGCCCATCCCAGGGTATCCGAGGTATTGGAGACATTGGGGAGGCCCTTTCGTGCGGTTTGTGCGAGCGTCAAAGCTACACTCGGGCTACCCCCATGTTCGAGGAGCAGATACGCGAGATTGTTGGAAGCCACCGGATTTTCCGGGGCAGTCACCAGCGCTTTTTGATACGTGGACTGAGCTTGTTGCCAGTCGCCGGATCGCTCATAAAGCTCACCGAGCGTTATTTGCAACCGAACATCGCGGGGCGAAATCTCAATGGCCCGCTGGTAGAGCGGGATGGCCTTATCTAATTGCCCACTTGCGCTGCGCAGCTGGGCAAGCAGGACCAGTGCGGGAACACTGTTTTTATCCAGCTCCATGACGCGATTCAGAGAAACCTCGGCCTCTTGCAGTTGTTTCGTCTGCATCTGGAGTTCGCCCTGCATCTGGAAAAGTATGGGGCTGTTAGGATTTCGCTTGATCTGCTCTTGAACAAAACTCAGAGCGTCCGCAGGTTTGTTCTTGAGTTGGTTTACCTGGACCATTCCCCGAACCGCTTCCAGAGAATCAGGATCTTGGCTGAGCGCTTGGCGGAACATTCCTTCTGCGTCAGCAAGCCGCCGCTGCGCCAGACGCAGTTCTCCCATTTTCAGGCTATACATGGGGCTTTTGGGCGCTATTCGTTGAAGATTCATCAGGTCAGCTTCAGCACCCAGTGGATCGCCTTGGTTCATACGCGCGGTTGCATGAAAGAGATAGCCGTCGGCGCCATTCGGAGCATACTTTTTTAGCTGATTGCTGAAGTCTTCCAAATTCTTCCAGTCGGATTTTTGCGCGGCACTTTTTGACAGTGCCAACCACGCCTCGGGAAGACCTGGGCGCAGACGCACCGCTTCCCGCCATTCAGTTTCCGCCTGCCGCATGTTGCCTTTTTCGGCGAGCGCTATCCCCAAATGATAGTGGCCCAAGGGATTGTCTGGAGCATTTTTCAGAGCGGACTGCAGAGTGGTCAAGGCATCATCCGTCTTGTGCTGGCGCAATTGAATCTGGCCCTTGTGGACCAGGGCTTCAGCATCCTGTGGAGTCTTTCTTAAAATGCTTTCATTCAAAGTCACTGCTTCATCGAGACGATTGTTGAGGATCAGAAGCTGGGTGTAAGTCTTCTGAACTGAAAAATCATTTGGATACTTTGCAGACAAAGAGCCAAATTCATTTATGGCCTTATCCATTTGACCGCGTGCAAGGTAGGAGTCACCGAGCATGCGATAAGCCGCAGGATTGGAGCTCAACTGATTCTTCGCATCCGCCAAAACTTGTTCAGCTTGGACCGATTGGCCCTGGGCGGAATATAGACCCGCAAGAGCGGCACGTGGCGCAGGATCACTAGGAGCAACCGTAATTGCGGATTGAAACTGCTTTTCCCCGTCGGCGAAGCGCTTTTCTTGATAGTAAAGAGCGCCCAATATCATGTAGGAATAAACCGACTTGGAATCCAGGCTCTGCGCCTTCAACAAATTTGTTTCAGCATCTTTGAGGTTGCCGGCGCGAATCAAGAGTTGAGCGAGGTTCAAATAGGACGAAGCCCGCTCCGGCGCTAAATTAACCGCGGCGTTCGCCTCGTCGAGCGCTTCTTTCGTGTTCCCGAGAGCGGCGTCGGCGTCGGCGAGCAGGAGCCGGGAGTCTATATTGTTTGGTTGGGATTTGAGAATAAGCAGAGCGCGATCTTTTGCATCCCCTTGCTTCCCAGCGGCGAGCTGCAAACGGCCAAGATCCAATTGCGCCGGCCAGTTGTCTGGTTGAAGTTCAACCGTCCGCTGCAATTCGCCGAATGCCCCGTTCCAGCTTTTCATTTTGAGGTGGGTTTGTGCGAGTTTGTAATGCGCTTCTGCAAGCCGCGGATCCAATTGCAGTGCGCGGCCGTAGTAGATTATGGCTTCAGGGTATTTGCCCTGGTCAAAACTCTGGTTTCCCCTAGCGACAAATTTCCTTGGATCCCGGTTGCATCCGGAGCAGAGACTTACCGCGACCAGCATCAAGGCAGTCGAGGTCCGAAGGAAACGCGGAAGTCTAGCGAGCAACAGGCTTTGAGTAGGCGAGCAGGATTTCATAGCTGACTGGAAAAGCAATTTTGTGCCCTCCGCTGGCATGTGGCAAGGGCGATTTCAGAAGCCAGTTAAGATTAATCGAATCTTTCAATTGTGGCATTTTGCGGGCGAAACGAAAGCGCCGACTGGAGGGTGCACCAGCTGAGAATGCGAGAGGCAAGTTGGGGCAGGGGAACGGAAGGGATAATAGGGATATTTTTTTTCCACTTTCAATGGTAAGTAAGAGCAGGCAGCCATCAGACTGAAGCCCGTGATCCCAGGAGTCGTCCGTAAGTTATTGATATTACACTGGTTGTTTACATGCAAGAGAAATTGGCGCAGATTTGGCGAGAATCTCTGGTGGTAGCCTTCGTGCATCTTTAAACCTGGACGGGCTTAGGTTGAGATTTGCTTTTAGTCATTGGCAGTTTGGCGGGAAATGAGGTTGCACGCATGATCAGGAACGGGGAAATAGCGATTGCTGACGTAAAGCGTATTTTGCGCCGCTACTGGTGGATCCCGACAATCGCGTCGCTGGTACTGGCGGGCGCAGGACTTACAGTGTCGCTGATGCTGCCGAAGAAATACACGTCTTCCACACTCGTGCTGATTGAGCAGCCGGCGTTTCCGAAAGACATAGTACGCCCTGTGATCACCGATGACGTGAACCAGCGCATGGCTTCTATGAAAGCTCAAATTTTGAGCCGGTCCAGGCTTGAAATGATTGTGAATAAATTCAACCTGTTTCCCGAAAAGCGCACCACGTCCCACATGGAAGATCTGGTTGAGAAATTGAAGAGCGCAATAAGCGTTGAGTTAATTGAGCCACTGGCAGGATCGGTCAACCGGGAACCTCCCGGATTCAATGTGAGCGTAACTTTCGACAACCCTCAATTGGCGCAGCAGATCTGCCAGGAAATCACCTCCATGTTTATGGAGCAGAACGCGACGAATCGCGTTGATAAATCGAAAAAAACGACGGAATTCTTAACTCAGCAAGTAGAAGAAGCGAAACAGAAGCTCGACGAGCAAGACAAAAAGCTCGCCCAATTCAAGAGTGGGCATCCGATTGAAGGGCCAGATCGGGAACAAACCAACCTTGCTCTTTTAGCTGGGATGGGTACGCAATTGGATGCAACCAATCAGGCGCTGACACGGGCGCAGCAAGACAAGACACTGACGGAGACATTGCTCGGCCAACAGGAGGCCAACTGGAAAGCCTCACAAGTTGGGCAACAAAACCCGGAATCGCAGGAACTGGAATTGACGACGCTCCAAGATCAGCTCGCAGCCATGCTTACGAAGTACACTCCGGAGCATCCGGACGTGATCAAAGTGAAGTCGCAGATTGAAAACCTGAAAAAAAGGATGTCAGTCGCGCCCGCTCCCAAGACTCCATCGACTGGGGCACAAGTCGCACTCCGGGAGCCACCTTCCATTCAGCAACTGCGAATCAAAATCAGGCAGGATGACTTGACGATCGCCGACCTTACCAAACGGCAGGCGCAAACACAGGAACAGATCCGAACCGTTCAAGGCCGCTTACAAGCGAGCCCCGTCATCGAACAACAACTCAAGGAGATGAATCGGAATTACCAGACCGCTTCGGACATTTACAACCAGTTGCTGAAAGACCAAGCAAGTGCGGCAATGGCAACCCAAATGGAACACGACCAGCAAGGTGAAAGCTTCAAAGTACTCGATTCGCCAAGCTTGCCTTTGACGCCTTCGTTTCCGAAGAAAATTGTGTTTGTGGGAGGCGGTTTTGGAGGAGGGCTCGTGCTTTCTCTCGGCATTCTTTACTTACTGGCCTTGAGCGACAAGGCTCTGTACACAGAGCGTGATGTGGAGCAGTGTTTGAAACTACCGGTGCTAGCCACCGTGCCGAGCTTTGATGTTCATGCGTACGGAAACGGCGTCAAGAACGGAAAAACAGTGGAATATGACCAAGAGCTTGTTTCCAAGGCCTGAAAACGCGGACAAGTATTGAAAAGAGCACAAAGATGAGCAGAATCCACGAAGCGCTTAAAAAGGCTGCAGAAGAGCGAAACGCTCAGACGGCGAATCGAACCGTGTCTGAATTGGTGGATCTTTCAGGTCCGGAGGGGGCCACACAAAGTTTGCCGACCGACGTTGGGCTGCAAGCGAAATTTGTTCCGCGGCAGAAAATTGAACCGGCAGTTACTCAGTTTGAAGAATTCGCGAAACGTTGCCCACCCGTAACATGGAAAATAGAACCATCCTCAAGCGTATTTTCCGCACACATGAATCACCAAGCGGGCGCGGAAAAATTCAGGACGTTGCGGTCCCGGTTGTATCAAGTTGCCTCGGCGCAGCCGCTAAAAAAGATCCTCATCACGAGCAGTACACCTGCCGAAGGCAAGACCTTTGTGGCGGCGAATTTGGCGCAGTCTTTCATCCGGCAAACCAACCGCCGAGTTTTGCTAATAGATTCAGACCTGCGCGCCTCCCGCCTGCACTTGCACCTGGGAGCCCCCGAGAAACCGGGCTTGTCAGACTATCTACGTGGAGATTGCGACGAGTTCCAGGTCACGCAAGTGGGAGCAGGCGGAAACTTGTGCTTGATTCCGGGAGGCAGCGACGTTTCGAATCCGAGTGAATTGCTGCACAGCGATCGGATGAAACAACTCCTTGACCGCATGTCTCTTGTATTCGAATGGATCATTCTCGATTCTCCGCCGGCTTTGGCCGTGCATGATGCCAGCATCCTGGCTGACATGTGTGACGGCGTACTGTTTGTGGTGCGAGCGGGCTCCACTAATTTTGAACTTGCCGCGAAGGCCTCAGAGGAGTTTCGTGAGAGAAACTTGCTTGGAGTTGTGCTGAATCGCGTCGAGAAACGCGATTCCTACGGCGATTATTACTACGGGTATGACCCGGACAAGAACGGCGACTTAGATACGAAACAATAGTTTTTCATTCGGACTTGAGACGACCAAACTAAAGTGCTGGGGCGCGCAGGGGATTTTCGGTTCCGGAGATTTCACCTTTCCTCAGAAGCCAAAATACAGGCAATAGGAGAGCCAGGCCGATTAGGAAGAAAACGACGCCGCCCTGGTGATGCAGACTGCCGTAAAGGAAATTCGGATTCACATAGTTTGCGAGCAGAGTAAGCGCCGCGATTCTGATCCCGTTCTTTATCAGCATCATACAAAGTCCTGCCAGAACGAAGACGAGCTTCTTCCAAAACGGTTGGAACGAAAAGTGCGCCACTAACAAAGCTAGAATCAGCAAGGCGAGACTCGAACGGATTCCGCTGCATTCCTGCGCTACTTCAATCGAAATTCTGGGTAGGCGAAAAATGAACCCTTCGCGAAGAACCGGTGCACCACTCAGATTGAAGAAGATCTCGGCAATTGCGGCAGAACCGGATTGCAGCCAATAAATAATTCTCCCCAGCAAGGCATCGGGAATGGGTATGCAAAATAGCAAAAAGGCAAGGCCAAAGGATGAGGCTCTGGACTTGGCTTTCCCAAGAATTAGTATGAAGCCGCCGATCAGCAGAAGAATTAGCGAAAAGGCGTAAGCACTCAAGCGGTTTTTTGAAGAGCACGAACTGCAATGCCAAGCAAAAACCGCGAAAATAAGACCGGTGACGAGAAAGACGGCAGTGTGCCAAAAAGAGAAGCCACTGACGGGCTCAGATTGGTTCCGCGCTGTGTAAATGAGCCACGCGGAAATAAGGGGAATCAGCAAGATATGGGAAGAAGTTTCGTCTTGAAGAGCGAGCTGAACGATCCCATATACTGGCTTCCAAAACACAAGAAGAGTCAAAGCCACCCAAGCTCCGAAAATCATCCATTGCTTGTGCTTGGTAATCATTAGATTTTCTTATCCCCGATCGCAAAGCAAATCACACAGTGCCAGCCCGACAGTGATTCCAGTATTCCAGAAGTTGCTCGAAAGAAGTGTGGCTGCGTCCTGCGTCGTAACGCATTTGATTAACATTCGCGGAGTACGCCCATTGGGTCAGCAAGGCTGATGACTCTTCATTGGCTCCACGTCCAAGGAACTTTGAAAGTCGCGTCTCTCAGTTAGCTCTGCATAGCCTTCGCGACGCAGAAATAGCAACGAATCACCCATGCCAGGCTCGTTCAGGGGCACTCTTTTAGCATGGGACTAATATCATTATTTTCAATCGGTTAATGCCAAATGACGCCTATGTGTCTACTTGCTGGGGAAGCCATTTGCAACAATAGGGCACAGGTTTTCTCATTGCCGGTGGCACCATACCTGCTTTCGACATCGGCTCGAAGTGGTGGCCAGCCAAGTAATAGAAAACAAGGACGATATTGAATCGAGCTGTGCCCAGCACAAGCCACCCGCCAGAACCAACTGGCAGGGTAATTGCCTTTAAGGGGTGGTCGGACCCATGGGACCTTTACGGCGATAGCCTGCCGGAAGATTAATCAGACGTGGAAAGGGCAAAAGCTTTGAACCATTTGAACGAGAGCGCGGCAAGCGGTACCAGCTCCAATGCTTCATGGTACGCCCTTCAAGTAAGGTCGCGCAAAGAGGGTTACGTCGCTTCCCAGATTCAAGGACAAGGGTTTGAATGCCTGTTGCCGACCTATAAAAGCGTTCGGAAATGGTCTGATCGAGTAAGAGAACTCGAACAGCCCCTGTTTCCGGGATACCTTTTCTGCCGCTTTGATTTTCAGCACCGCCGCCCCGTGGTAACGACCCCTGGCGTTTTGCAGATTGTCGGATTCGGTCGGAGGGCGATTCCTGTCCCCGACGAGGAAATCCAGGCGCTACAACTCGCGCTCACCTCTGGGATTCCCAAGCAGCCTTGGCCATACCTGGAAGTTGGACAGCGAGTGCGGGTTATTTACGGGACTTTAACCGGCTTGGAAGGAATTCTGGTCAATGTAAAGGGAAATGATCGAGTGGTGTTGTCAGTGTCTCTGTTACAGAGGTCAGTAGCAATGGAAGTCGAGGCGTCGTGGCTGGCCCCGACGAAAGAAGTGACTCGAGAAGGTCTCACACAGCGGATTCTTCAGCCGGTCCGCGCGCAGCTGGGAAGCTAAGTCTCACCTGAAGGGATTCGGAGCAAGATCATGAACTCAATGGAAGTCCAACTTTTGAGAGAGCAAAAGAAACAAAAGCTGGAAGTACGCGCGCATCTATCTGTGCCGGACATGGGGAATGCGCCCTCCCGGATTTTGTTGAATGAAGATGCTTTTGTCTCGATGCTCTATCTGGAACGTCGCCGCGTAGAACGGGCAGGGAATCGTTTTGTCCTGGTTATCGTGGACGTATCGCGATTTCTGGCTAGAATTTCAAACAAAGAACATACTGTCCAGTTACTGACGAACTCGCTTTCTGAAGCCACGCGCGAGACCGACATCATCGGATGGTACGTCCAAAATAGCCTAATAGGCGTGATTGGTACGGAGCTCGGAGAAGCCACGAATGAGGTGGTGCAGGGAAAATTTCTCGAAAGGCTGCGAAATATTTTTGAAATGAAACTGGGTTGGGAAAAGAGCGCTTCCATTTCCGTCTCTTTCCATTTCTTCCCCGAAGAATCCGGCACGGGCGCCGGGGACCACACAGCAAACATCAAATTGTATCCAGAGATGCAGAAGCGCGAAAACGCCAGGAAAGTTCCGCTGGCGATCAAGCGGTGCATGGACTTGGCAGGAAGCGCTGCGGCATTGTTTTTTTTCTCTCCGATTTTTGCGGCAGTCGCTTTGGCAATCAAACTTACCTCCAAGGGACCGGTACTGTTCAAGCAAGAGCGCCTTGGCCACCATGGGAAGACTTTTACGGTCTTGAAGTTCCGCTCGATGCGCACCGATTGCGATGCGAAGATTCATCAACAGTACGTCGAGCAATTCATCGCAGGCCAGGTGGATGGGAATTCGGAAGCAACGGCAAAGCCGGTTTTCAAGATACAGAAAGATCCCCGCGTGACGCCGGTTGGTCGGTTCATCCGCAAGACAAGCCTCGATGAACTTCCCCAGTTCTGGAATGTGCTACGCGGAGATATGTCGCTTGTCGGTCCGCGGCCTTCGCTCGCCTATGAATATTGCGCTTACGAACTTTGGCACCGCCGCCGTGTGCTCGAAATCAAGCCGGGCATCACGGGGCTGTGGCAAGTTGAAGGTCGTAGCCGGACGCGGTTTGATGACATGGTTCGCCTGGATTTGAAATATGCGCGGGCTTGGTCTGTCTGGCTTGACTTGAAGATTCTGGCCCAAACACCTGCGGCTGTGATCCAGGGCACGGGCGCTCACTAAGGAGCCGATTGGTCGAGAGCTCGAAAGTCACGAACGTAGTCACAAAAACCAGGGCTTTTCTTCACTCCCAAGTGGAAGCCTCTCAACAAAATCTTCTTTAATTGCTGCACGAAAACGCAACCGTCCCCATGTGTTGCGCCGTCCTAAGGGAACATCAAGGAGTCCCACAATGCGTATAGGTGTAATTGGCTATGGTTATTGGGGTCCGAACATCGTTCGGAATTTTCATTCACAAGACAATTGCGAAGTAGTGTTGGTTGCCGACCGTAATCCGAAGTGTGAGGCCCGCCTCAAGAAGGTGTATCCGTCGATTGGATTCACCACAGACGAGAACGAAATTCTGACATCGCCGAACATTGATGTCGTGGCGGTAGTGACTCCAGTTTGGACGCACTACGAGCTGGCCAAGAAAGCGCTGGAGAACGGAAAACACGTATTCGTGGAGAAGCCATTTACATACAGTGTGGCGCAGGGCGAAGAACTTGTGGAACTGGCGGATCGCAAGAACCTGAAAATCATGGTGGATCACACTTTTCTGTTCACGGGCGCGGTGCGGAAAATCAAGGAATTGGTGGATAGAAAAGAGCTTGGCGAACTCTATTACTACGATGCGTTGCGTGTAAACCTCGGCTTGTTCCAGCACGACGTGAACGTAATCTGGGATTTAGCTCCGCATGATCTTTCGATTATGGATTACGTAATCGCCGCGAAACCTGAAGCGGTCGTAGCGACCGGAGAGAAACACCTAAACGGGGTTGAGGATGTCGCCTTCATCACCGTCTATTTCCCGAAGCGCATCATCGCGCACGTAAACGTCAACTGGCTCTCGCCTGTGAAAGTAAGGACGACGCTTATCGGCGGTGAAAAGAAAATGCTGATGTGGAACGACCTGGAAGTAGACGAAAAATTGCGAATTTATGACAAGGGCGTGAGCATGTCCACGAATCCCAGCAATTTACACCAGTTGCTGGTCAGTTACCGCTCGGGAGACATGTGGGCGCCGCAGGTTGAACAGATTGAGGCGCTGCGTGCCGAGACAGCGTACTTTTTGAAATGTATTGAAGAGAATTCCACGCCGTTCAACGATGGCGAGGCCGGCCTGCGCGTGGTTCGCATTCTGGAGGCCGCCGATCGATCCATCCGCAGCCGAGGGGAGGCAATCAACCTGTGAGCGAGTACGTATCCATCGCGACCAGCGTGAAGCTGGGAAAAGATGTGAAACTTTCGAAATTCATCAATTTGTACGGTTGCGAAATCGGCGACGAGACGAAGATTGGCGCGTTTGTTGAAATTCAGAAAAACTCCAGGGTTGGCCGTTGCTGCAAAATATCCAGTCATACGTTTATTTGCGAAGGCGTGGACATCGAAGACGACGTGTTTGTCGGGCATAACGTAACGTTCATCAATGACGTCTATCCGCGCGCAACAGTTGCGGGCGGCGGGCTTCAAACGGAAGCGGACTGGAAAGTAGAGAGGACCAAAGTGTGCAAAGGAGCTTCGATCGGTTCTGGTGCGACGATTTTGTGCAATGTGACGATCGGTGAAAGCGCGATCGTAGGCGCAGGAAGCGTGGTAACAAAAGATGTGCCGGCGAATGCAATCGTTGCGGGAAACCCAGCAAAGTTTTTGAGATTTGTTGACGAGGAGAAAAAGTAGATATGGCTAATCCGACGAAAGTGCCGTTTCTCGATCTGGTGACTCCGCATCAGGAGCTCGAAGCGGAGCTCATGGCGGTCGTACAGAAGGCATTCAGCAACGCCGGATTTATTGGCGGCCCGATGGTTGAGGATTTCGAAAAAGAGTTCGCGGCGTTTTGCGACGCGAAATATTGCGTCGGCGTGAACAGCGGCACAGACGCACTGCGATTTGCGTTTATGGCGGCAGGTGTGAAGCCGGGAGAGATCATCGTAACGGTTCCGCACACATTTATTGCCACCACGGAGGCCATTTCTCAGGCCGGCGCACAGATTGTGTTTGTGGATATTCACGAACAGACTTACACGATGGATCCGGAAAAACTTCGCGATTATCTGGAAAACAAATGCGAGTTCGACGGCAAGAGCGGAGCGCTGGTGGAACGTCGCTCGAAGCAGCGTGTTGTCGGAATTGTCCCCGTTCATTTGTACGGGCAGACGGCGGACATGGATCCAATTTTGGATTTGGCCGCTAAATACAAGCTCTGGGTGATTGAAGACGCTTGCCAGGCACACGGAGCAGAGTACTTTTCAAAGAAGGACAACGCCTGGAAGCGCGCGGGCTCGATGGGTTTGGCCGCGGCGTTCAGCTTCTATCCCGGCAAAAATCTAGGGGCGTGCGGCGAAGCTGGAGCGGCCACTACGAACGACGCGGCAATGGCGGCTCGGATGAAGATGATTCGGGATCATGGCCAGGCGAAAAAGTACTACCACGACATCGAAGGATACAATGGCCGGCTGGATTCAATTCAGGCGGGATGGCTATCAGTGAAATTGCGGCACCTGGCGAAATGGAATGAATCGCGCCGATCGCTCGCGCATCGGTATCATGAAATGCTCGCTAACGTGAAGGATTCGGTGATCCTCCCGGTGGAAGCCGCTTGGACAAAGGGCGTCTATCACCTCTACGTTGTTCGGGTAAGCGACCGTGAAGCTTTGCAAACTCGGTTGGCAGAAGCGGGTATCGGCACCGGGATACATTATCCGATTCCGCTCCACCTGCAAAAGGCTTATCAGCATCTCGGTTACAAAGAAGGAGACTTTCCGATGACGGAGCGCGTCGCCCTGGAGATTCTCTCCTTGCCCATGTTCCCGCAACTCACGCATTCCCAACAGGATGAGGTTGCTAGCTCAGTGAGAGAATTCGTCGGAGCAAGGGTGGTAGCAGCGCGCTAGTCGCTTCCGATGAACTACCGAGTTGCAATTCTTCGACCAGCGTTCTCGAGATCATTCCCATCTCCGAGCCTAGTCTCTCAATCCTGCAGCCTATTTTCGTGACCTTCTCTGATCGTGCCATTTGGTTCAAAACCCGTTTATTCGGGACATGAACCCAGGCATTTTCACTAGCCCTGAACACGCTCAATATTCATGCCTATACGCGCATTCCAACTGCCTCGCATAGATCGATTGGTCACAGTCTATGTCTGCCATCCCGTTGCTAAACTCACGGGCTGGACGGCGAAACACTACGTGCCCATTCTGACCTACCATAGCATTTCGGAAAACCTGTTCGGAAGAGTGCATCCTTACCACCACATCAATACGCCTGTCTCGATTTTCGAAATGCAAATGAGGTGGCTACGCCGCGCTGGTTATCGCACGATTGGCCTTTCCGAATTGATGAATGGATTTGAAACGAAGCAAGACCTATCCAAGACCGTGGTACTTACTTTTGATGACGGCTATCAGGATTTCTACACTGATGCATTTCTGCTGCTGCGGCAGTTTGGTTTTACTGCGACGGTATTTTTGGCGACGGACCGTATCCAGGATTCGTCCGTCCGAGTTGAGGGTGCGGACTATCTTACATGGAGTCAAGTTCGAGAACTCCACTCTGCAGGGATTGCGTTTGGTTCTCACTCTGTGACTCACGCTGATCTCCGCTCGCTTGGCCCGGAACAAATTGATTACGAGCTTGGCTATTCGAAGGAGACGATTGAGCAAAAAATAGGAGCATCCGTCGAATCGTTCTCTTATCCTTTCGCATTGCCCGAAGAAGATGGTGACTTTATCCGCTACCTCGCGGACACTTTGGAAAATGTGGGGTATTCAAACGGTGTCTCCTCGGCAATCGGGCGGGCCAAACCGAGGGACTCGCGTTTCTTCCTGTCGCGGCTCTCCGTCAATTCATGGGATGACGTAGAATTGCTTCGAGCAAAAGTCGAGGGAGGATACGACTGGCTCCATTGGCCGCAATGGTTCTACAAATTTGCTCATCATAACGTCGCTTTGATGGCTGGGAAGTCCTTAAACCATATGGGAAACCGCGAGATTGGATCATAGCCCAAAGCTCTGGCCGCGAATATTGCCGGGACCGGATGGCGGTTTGAAAACCAGGGTCAAACCGTGGTGAACTCTTTCCGCCGGGCTTTCACCTAAGTCATTTAGGGCACAACGCTTACTGGAAGTCGGTCCTCTGACTAAGAATTAGTCGCCCGCAGAGTTCTCGCTGTCTGATTGCGAGCGGATGGTTGCAACTGAGCTCAGATACGTTTCTACAAGCTTTGGATGAGTAGTATATTAGGTGGGCCCCAGCGAGAATCTGAACTCATTCCATTCCACCGTGAGTTTAATGGCGATAGCCTATCCCGTTCGCACTTTGGAATTAGCCGATTAGTTGAGAGCATCTTCTTCATGGTGTTGCCCGCTGGAATGAGAGCCTGAACACACTATGAACTATGTTTTGATAACCCCCGCCCGCAACGAGGCAGATTATATCGAATTGACTTTGAAATCGGTCGTAGCCCAGACCATAAAACCTCTTAAATGGATCATCGTCAATGACGGTTCGACCGACAACACCGGCGAAATTGTGTCCCGATATGCTCAAGTCTACCCTTGGATCGATTTGATCCAAATGCCAGAACGTGCAGAACGGCATTTTGGAGGAAAGGCCGAAGCCGTCAACTCGGGGCTTAAGAGGGTTTCTGAATTGCAGTTCGACGTTGTCGGCAATCTGGATTCAGACGTCTCTTTTGAACCTGACTATTTTGAGTTCCTAATGAACAGATTCAAAGAGAATCCAAAGCTGGGAGTAGCAGGAACGGCCTTCCTCGAAGGCAATTTGAGTTACAACTATGAAATGGTTGGCATTGAACACGTGTCCGGAATGTGTCAGATGTTTAGGAGAGAGTGTTTTGAGGCTATCGGCGGTTACGCTGCCGTAAGATCTGGCGGGATTGATCTGATCGCCGTCTTGAGCGCGCGAGTCAAAGGTTGGGAGACCAGAACCTTCCTCGAGAAAAGTTTCATTCATCACCGAACCCAGGGTGGTGCGCTGCATACCGGTCTGCGCGCCAGGTGGTACATGGGCCGCAAGGACTACCTTCTGGGGAATCATCCGCTGTGGGAATTCTTCCGAGGCATTTATCAAATGCAGCACAAGCCCTACATCATCGGCGGGATTCTCGTTCTCGCTGCTTATGTGTGGTACGCATTTCGTGGCATTGAGAGAACCATGCCCAAGGAACTTATGGCTCTTCGCCAAACCGACCAACTAAGACGTTTGAAGACCATTTTGCAGCGTCGTTTCCATCTTGCGAACCCAATTCTCTAGCGACCAGGGATTTAACATCCAAAATATTCCAAATACCAAGAAGAACTCATTGGATGTATTCAGTGTGGCCCGCCGCATACGTGTGATTCGTTCCTTGGTTCGCATGCTTGCCACGCTGTCCGTCCTCTGTCTCTCTCTAACCCGCGGTTACCTGAGTAAACGAGGATTTTCATGAGAGTTTGCGACAAGGAGATTCGAGTTCAAGGCAAGCTAATCCGAATCGCCCGGCTCGACGGTGAGAAATACAGTTTTCCCGACGACCCCGAGGCGGTTCTAGCTGAGCTTAGGAAGTCCGGACAACGGATTGATCTCTTCACATTTTTGCAAAAGTTACCGGAAACTGAGCCGAAATATCCCTATCCCATGGAGTGGGATAATCTCGCGGTCCTGCCAGTATCCACATTTGAAAACTGGTGGAATCATCAGATCCGTTCGTTTCCTCGAAACCGGGCCCGTCAGGCTGAGAAGAAGGGCGTCATCCTGCGTGAAGTGCCCTGCGATGAAACCCTCTTTCAAGGAATTTGTGAAATCTACAATGAGAGCCCGATACGGCAGGGAAGACGTTTTCCGCACTACGGAATGACTCTGGAAAAAGCTCGCGACTACGCGTCCACTTTTCCCGACCGTAGCATCTTTGCCGGCGCATTTCTCGGCGAGACCATGATTGGTTTCATCAAATTGGTAATGGACGAAACACGTACGCATGCCTGCTTGGTGCATATACTCTCGATGATGCGGCACAAGGACAAGGCTCCGACAAACGCGCTAATTGCCCAGGCCGTGCGAATCTGCGCCGAACGTAGAATTTCCTATCTGGTTTACGAGAACTTCACTTATGGCAACAAACAGGGCGACAGCCTGAGCCACTTCAAAGAGGTGAATGGGTTCCAGCGCATGGATCTTCCTCGTTATTACATTCCGTTGACGCCTCTAGGTCGTATAGCGTTCCGGTTCGGGCTTCATCGGAGATTGGTCGACCGCATCCCAGAGTCCGTAACTTCCAAACTTCGCGATTTCCGAAAAGCCTGGTATGAGCGCAGGGTCTCGACTACGGCACAAGATTCTCAAGGATAAGCGATGCCAGGAATAGTTGGATTAATAACAAGGAAGCCCCGCGAGTGGGCGGAAGCACAGCTCGAGGCGATGCTCGGGACAATGCGTCACGAGTCCTTTTACGTGAGTGGCAAGTGGAGCGATGAACGGCTCGGTGTGTACGTTGGCTGGACCGCTCGTGAGAATTCTTTCTCTGACGGGATGCCGTTGCGAAATGAGCGGGGCGATGTCGTTCTGATTTTTACGGGCGAGGAGTACGCTGAACCGGGCACCGCGCAACGACTCAAGGAACGAGGACACGAGTGCGAACCGCAAGGTCCGTCTTATTTGGTTCATCTCTATGAGGAAGACAAGGACTTCCCCAAGAACCTAAACGGCCGTTTTCAGGGCATTGTCGCCGATTGTGCCCGCGGAAAGCTGGTCCTATTTAACGATCGGTTCGGGCTTCAGCGCGTTTACTACCACGAGAATCAGGATGCTTTCTATTTCTCGGCCGAGGCCAAGGCGATTCTGAAGGTCCGTCCCGAATTGCGAAGCATCGATGCGCGCGGAATGAGTGAGTACATTTCCTGCGGCTGCGTGTTGGAAGGGCGCACACTTTTCAAAGGCATTCAAACACTTCCGCCGGGTTCAGCGTGGGAGTTTCTCGATGGTGCGCTTGCCAAACGCGCTGCATATTTCGAACCACGTGAATGGGAGGAGCAAGAACCGCTCGATCCCGAGGCTTATTACACTCTTTTGCGCGATGCGTTCACCAACGCGCTGCCTCGCTACTTCAACGGCCCGGAGAAAATCGGTGTATCGCTGACGGGCGGATTGGATACGCGGATTATTATGGCCTGGCGCAAGGCGCCGCCGGGCTCACTACCGTGTTACACGTTTGGCAGCATGTACCGCGAGAACCAAGACGTCCATCTGGCTCGTCGCGTGGCGAAGATTTGCGGACAGTCATATCAAGTCGTTCCTGTAGACCAGACGTGCCTGGCGAAATTTCCTTACTATGCAGAGCGGACGCTATATCTAACGGATGGTACTGTCGACGTTAGCCGATCGGCGGACCTTTACAACAATCAGATGGCGCGACAGATCGCTCCGGTCCGCATGGTGGGGACTTTCGGCAGCGAAATAATCCATGCCGACGTCATGTTTAAACACGTACCACCGGCCGCGGATCTTTTTCAGTCCGAGATCGCCGAGGAAATAACGAGAGCGGGGACGACGTATCGTGGCTTGTTCCGCGGCCACCACCGAAGCCTCGTGGCCTTCCGTCAGCCGGCGGTCTATCACTACGGCGTGCTGGCGCTGGAGCAGAGCCAGCTCACTCTCCGTTCGCCTTATCTGGACAATGCGGTCGTAAAGGCAGTCTTCCGCGCGCCGCGGCAAAATGTGGGAGAGGACGTAAGGCTGCGGATGATCCGCGAGGGAAGCGACGAGTTAGCCCGTTTGCGAACGGATCGCGGTCTCGGCGGTTCCAACGGACTGAACTCGGTGCTTGCGCGAGCCTATCTCGAGTTCACCTTCAAGGCCGAATACGCTTACGACTACGGCATGCCCCAGTGGGTGGCGAAGCTGGACAATGCTTTCGCGCCCCTTCATTTTGAACGCCTCTGGATCGGCCGACACAAGCTTTTTCATTTCAGGCTTTGGTACAAAACCATTCTGGCGAAATACGTGCAAGAAATTCTGCTGGATCCACGCGCGCTGGCGCGCCCCTATCTAAAGCGGGAGGCGGTTGAAGCCGTTGTGAGGGGCCACCTGAAGGGCAATCGCAATTACACTACAGAGATCCATCGGGTCCTTTCCCTAGAGCTACTACACCGGCTCTTTCTCGACGTTCAGAATTAGTTCCGTAGGAAGTATCACTGTCCTAAGGCAAGGACGTGCCTCACGCGAAGCAAGTTGCAGAGCGAGGCTTGAAATGCAGACGACTACCGATTCGCCCAAGACTCAGCGTATTTCCGCTCTAGATTTCACAAAAGGCGCGCTGGTCTTGATTATGGTGCTCTACCACTGGATAAACTACTTCATAGGGCCTCAATGGCCATATTATTTTTACCTGCGTTTCTTGACCCCATCATTCATTTTTATAACTGGATTTATGATTTCCCATGTTTATCTCTCAAAGTATGATGCCGCCGACCCCCGCCTTTCGAAGAGATTGTTCACGAGGGGGCTTAAGCTCATGGCAATATTCCTTGCCCTAAACGCGGCTCGAATCTTTATTGTCCCCGTATTGGGCACTGGCGTCGTCGTGAAGAACCCTCTTGACCTCAGGAATGTTTTCACCGTTTTCGTATCCGGGAATCTTTCGGTGGTGGGTGGTAAGCTCGTTTCCTTCTCTATTCTGGTGCCCATCAGCTACTTGCTCATGATCTCGGGAGCACTGATGCTCCCCTACAGGTTTTATAGGCGCACGTTTCACGCCGTGTGTGTGCTGCTCTTGTCATCTATCTTGATACTAGGATTGACCGGTGCGCAGAGCCAAAACTTAGAATTTATTACTATCGGAATGCTCGGCGTGCTGACCGGCTTTATGCCCATCGCGGCGATAAGCAATTTGGTTCGACACCCATACATGCTTGCGCTTGCCTACGTGTGTTACACGATTGCGATAACGATCTGGAATGTCCCATTTCCACTCCTAATCGTTGGGGTGTATCTGAGCCTGATGGTCATTTATCTGGTAGGGAATAGCGGCAGTGAATCTACCAGAATATGGAGAGAGGTCATTCTGCTCGGGAAGTACTCATTGTTTGGGTATATATCCCAAATCGCCATTCTGCAGATCCTCAGCGCGGGCTTCCACCGCGTCAATCCCGGGTTTGCGGTTTTGGGCATATCTTTCCTTGCGGCGTTCGTTCTCACCATAACGAGTGTAGAGGTGGTGGATCGCGCAAGAGCGAGAACGACGAGCATTGACAGGTTTTATAAAGCGGTCTTTGCTTGAAGCTACGGAAACTGCAGAAAGTATGCGGCTTACAAAACGTCGTGCGTTGAATAGTCATTCCCTCCACACAGGGACGATTCGGACCAGGTCGGGGCTAGGGCGCTTGCAGAGGAAGATCGAATGATATTTTGGATCGCCTTCCTAATCTGCAGCACTGGAATCGCAGGACTATTCTTCCTAGATCGCGATGCGTCCACTTGTAATTCCAAAGCCCTCTGGCTGCCAGTCATGTGGCTTTGGATAGCAGGATCGAGACCGGTCTCCTCATGGTTGGGGATGGGAACGTACGGCCTCGCCTCAACTCTTGACGGGAATCCCATGGACGCAGCTATTTTTGCAGCGCTCATGGTTGCCGGTATCATAGTCGTGGTCCTCCGGGGACAGAAGACAATTACCCTACTCAAAGCGAACGGTCCGATCCTTTTATACCTCCTATATTGCGTGATTAGCGTATCGTGGTCACCCTTCCCTGAGCCCGCTTTTAAGCGATGGACCAAAGACGTCGGCGATGTAGTGATGGTGCTTATCCTTGCGACAGATGCTCAGCCGATTGCCGCCCTCCGGCGGCTTTATTCGAGGTTAGGATTCATCCTGTTCCCGGCTTCCATCCTCATGATTCGGTACACCGAACTGGGCCGCGGATATGATCCAGACGGCAGGCCCATGAATACCGGGGTAACGACCAACAAGAATTCCCTTGGTCTCATCGTGTTCCTTGTTTCACTCGGTGCGTTGTGGAACGTGCGTGCGCTGCTTGCGGATAAGGAAGCTCCTAATCGTGGCCGGCGCTTGGTCGCCCAAGGCACTCTACTTACCTTTGGCATTGTTCTTTTGGAAATGGCTCACTCTGCCACTTCGGTCGCGTGCTTCATTCTCGGGGCAGGGCTCATGTTTGCGACCAATCTGCGTTCTATCAGAATCCGGCCAGGCAGAGTGCACGCGCTATGTTTGGTGATTATTCTCGCTGGAGGGCTCCTCCTGCTCTTCGGGGGCCAGTCCATGGTCTCGAATGCGCTTGGCAGGGGCGATAAGCTGAGCGGACGCACGGATATTTGGGCAGCCGCGATTGCTTCGGCAGGGAATCCGATCATTGGCACAGGCTTCGAAAGTTTCTGGAACGCTCACGCTCACGAGGTCGCGCGAAGCCTTGTCCTTAAAGGATTTTTGGACATGCCCGATCTTGTCTCGGCTCACAATGGCTATGTAGAACTCTATTTGGATCTCGGTTGGGTGGGTGTATCGTTAATCGCGCTTATTTTAGTCAAAGGATATCGGCATGCCAGCAAGACGTTCCAACGCGATCCTGCGCTTGGCAGTTTGTTGCTGGCTTATATAGCCACTGGCACATTTTATAGCATAACGGAAGTGGGCTTCCGGGTGCTGACTCCGTCATGGATCTTCTTGCTAGTTGCTGTTGTTGCTTCGAGTGGCTTTGCAGCCGGTCTTTTCGGCGGCGTAGCTCCCGAAATTCTTGCTTCGCGCAGCGGCACGGCGAGCAGAACGCCCGCCAGCAATAAGCTCATACGGGCAAGGAAGACCGTGTACGCCGAACGGCGTGGATTCACCGAGCTTGAAATGACTCGTGCAGACAATCTTCGCTGATGCTTCACTTCGAATTCTCAACGCATTGATTTCGCGGTTGGGTCCTCGACCCGGGCCCAACTTCCAGACGTTGTCACCAACCGCGTTCGAAGGACAATAGTTGAAACCATTCCAGCCCAACGGCACGTTCCACCCTATCGCAACGGGCGACGAACTTCGCCGGACCGCAGTTCGTAGCGCCGGGGCGACTATTGCTGGCCAGGCGTGTAACTTCGCTGTGCAGATCGGGTCAGTAACGATCTTGGCCCGGCTACTTACTCCCGCTGATTTTGGCATCGTCACCATGGTTACGACTTTCAGCCTCCTGTTTCGCAGCTTCGGCATGAATGGATTCTTGGAATTGATCATGCAGCGCAAGGAGCTGACACATTCTCTAGCGAGCAATCTCTTCTGGATTAATTTGGGCATCGGCACGTTTCTCACGTTGGCGTTTGCTAGCTCAGGTCCGCTACTTGCGCTTTTCTATCACAACTCCGTGTTAGCTCCAGTTGCCGAGGGCATGTCGCTGACGATTGGCATTGGCTGCCTGGAGTGGATTCACCTGGGGCTGCTGCAGCGTGCCATGCAATTCAGGACCACCACGATTATCAGTTTCGCGGGGCAGGTAGTCTTAGTGATTGTCTCCATCGTCTTGGCGATGGCGGGCTGGCACTACTGGGCGCTGGTTTGTGGCATAGTGACGCAGTCGGTAGTCACGGCAGCCGGTGCTTGGCTGATGTGCCGATGGATACCAAGTCGGCCACGTCGTGCCTCGGGCACCGGTTCAGGGTTAAAGTTCGCCATGAACGTCTATTCGCACTTTGCTTTCAGCTATTTGACGCACAACACGGACAACCTCCTCGTTGGCTGGCGGTTTGGCGCTCGGGAGCTTGGATTCTACAAAAGGGCATACGACTTGTTCGTTCTGCCAGAAACACAGTTGTTGGCGCCGGTGTCCGCCGTGGTCGTGAGTACACTTAGCCGCGTCAGCGGGGACCGCGAACAATTCCAACGCTACTTTCTAAGGGCGATATCGGTTTTGGCGCTCGTAGGGATGGGAATCGGAGCGGATTTTGCTTTGGTAGGAAAGGATCTCATTCGTTTTCTTCTGGGACCTGGTTGGGAGGAGGCTGGTCGAATTTTCGCCTTATTCGGTCCCGGAATCGGAGTTATGTTGCTGTATAACACGCATGGGTGGGTTCACCTTTCGATCGGCCGCCCCGAGAGGTGGTTTCGCTGGGGTTTGATGGAGTTTGTGTGTACCGCGAGTCTTTTCTTGCTGGCTTTACCGTGGGGCCCTTCCGGAATCGCCTTGGCTTGGACGACTTCGTATTTCCTTCTGATGTTTCCAGGCTTCTGGTACGCCGGAAAGCCAATCGGAATGGGAATTCGGCCGGTAATCAAGGTCATCTGGAAATTTTTTGCGGCTTCGGCTGTGGCTGGCTGCGTAACTGCTCTAATTGTGGAGACAGTACCGCATTTTCCCGTGACTCTCGGAACTCCGAGCGCTTTCTTGAGACTTGTGGCAATCTCCTTGATATTTTTTGGCCTTTATTTGGGTGGTGTGGTTGCGCTTCACCGGGGATTTAAGCCCCTGACTGAAACCTTCCGACTCTTTCTAGACCTCCTGCCCCAATCAATGGTCAAACGTGCGGTTGCTGCGGATGTTGAGGTGGAGAAAGAGCCGGTCATTTCTGCATAAAACCGAGAAACCGATCAGATCTCTGGCGACACTGAGCTAAAACCACAGAATTTTTTGTTGAGGATCGCGGCGAAAAAAAGAAGATGTTGACCGGAAAATCATTCGTACGACTCTCCTTTCCCAGCAAACCCTGAAGGATACGGGCGACACCTGGCGTGTCAAGGAAAACAAAATTCGGTATTGGGATATAGCTCTCTACGATATCAACGTTTCTGGAGAGGCAACTGAAGCTCGGTTAGTGCTCGAAGGTGAGCTTGAAAAATAGCTTTGAACAAGGAGATTGTTCGTGAATCGATTGCGAATATTGCTGTTAGCGCCTGACTGTAATCCGGAACAGGTCAGCATGCCTTATGTCACCTATTCTCATGCGGCGGCGCTGTCCCAACTCCATGATGTCACGTTGGTTGTTCGGTCACCGAGCGAGGATCCAGTGCGCCGTGCAAAGGCCCCTTTTCGCTCGATTGAGGTGGTACGGATGCCTTGGCTCGATCGCATCTATGCCTGGAGCTTGCGAAATATCTTCAGATATGACTTTAACAATCAGGCGTTGACGGCTTCCCTTTATCCTCTTTATCTCGCGTTCGAAAGGCGCGCTTGGCGGCAGTTGCGGCAGCGGATCCTTGCGGACGAGTTCGATGTCGTTCTACGCATCTACCCAATGAACGCGGTGTTTCCTAGTCCTTTCGCTTTCTTTTTGCGAAAGGGACCCATACCCTTTGTCGTCGGGCCACTGAATGGTGGCTTACCTTATGTGAATGGTTTCAGCCAAGCCGACAATCAGAAGCAATGGATTTCAGGCTTGAGGAATCTGTACCGGTTCATGCCCTTTGCTCGATCCACCTACCGCAATGCGGCAGCGATCATAGCTGCTTCGTCTCAAACGTACGCCGAGTTTTCCGCGTATCGCGACAAGGCATTTTTCGTCCCGGAGCCAGGAATCAGCCGTGCCCTGTGTTCAGACGACACGCGCAGACCGGAGCCCGGTGCGAAGCTTGAATTGATTTTCGTCGGCGGCCTCATCCCCTGCAAAGCTTGTGATCTTGCGCTGCGCGCGGCTGCTCCCCTTTTGCGAAACGCTTCGGCCCGCTTTACCGTCGTCGGGGATGGGCCCGAGCGAGGCCGCCTCGAACAGCTCACTCGATCCCTCGAAATAGAGAATGCAGTTTCCTTCTGTGGTTGGCTTAGCCACGCGGAAGTCCTGAACCGCTTGCGATCTGCTGATGTGATGGTGTTCCCATCCGTTCGCGACTTCGGTGCAGGCGTAGTCTTTGAAGCTCTCGCAACAGGTGCCGTACCGGTGGTAGCGGACTTCGGCGGACCCGGCGATATCGTTCATTCAGAAGTAGGGTACAAAGTGCCGCTTACCACTGAGAGCGATATGGTGTCAAAGATGGAAGAGATTCTGACCGATCTCGCGGGCAATCCTGAGCTTCTTAGTCGCTTGCGGCAGCGAGGCATGTCCTACGCACGCGAACGCTTAACCTGGGATGCCAAGGCACAGGACACCACTCAAGTCCTGGAATGGGTCGTACGTCGGGGTCCCAAGCCGGACCTTCCCCCGCCAAAGAATTTAGCTGCTGCGAATGGTTTCTCCCGATAGGAAGTCGCGGCCTAAGTTGAAGCACAACGTTCCAGAAGACTCTTCAGCGGTTGCGGTTTTGGCCCGAAAATCATCTTAAGACGCGGGATTGTATTTTGGAAATCTCGATACAACATAGCAAGGACAATGTAACCGTAAAGTTATTGAACAGGTGGGAAGAAGTTAACCTGAACAGAAATCACATCTCTCAGCCGGTTTGAACGGACACTTCGAATGATCGAACTTAGAATGGAACTTTGGTGGGAATGATCACGCAAAAGAGTGGTGTTGCCGAGCAGGCCTCTGCAAAAGAGGTAGCGATTCAGAAGCTGGCCGTGCCCAATTCAGACTCTGGAATCCAAATGGGTTTGCTGACTGGCTGCCAGGACCGGCCATACGCGTTCGGATTGGCCATGGCGCTGATTTCGAAAGGCGTGAGCGTGGACATGATCGGCAGCGACGGTGAGGACAGTCCCGAGCTGCATGTTACGCCACATTTGCAATTCCTCAACTTCCGCGGCAACCAAAACCAGAACGAACCATTCACCAAGAAGTTGCCCAAGGTGCTGTTTTATTACGCGCGGCTTCTTCGTTACATGGCGCGGTCCAAGCCTCGAATGCTGCACATCTTGTGGAACAACAAGTTCGAGTATTTCGATCGAACCCTGCTTATGCTGTATTACAAGCTACTAGGGAAAAAGATCGCTCTCACTGTTCACAATGTGAATCAAGCCAAGAGAGACCTGCGGGATTCCTTGCTGAATCGTCTGACCCTAAGAATGCAATACGCCCTTTCTGATCACCTTTTTGTCCATACCAAGAAAATGAAAGACGAGCTACGTGAAGATTTTGGAGTGGCGGAAAAAGCGATCACAGTCATCCGGCATCCCATTAACAATGCTTTCCCGGACACGGACTTGACTCCGGGAAAGGCCAAACATCACCTGGGTGTCCTAGAAAGCGAAAAGGCGATTCTCTTTCTGGGCAGAATCCGGCCCTACAAGGGCATCGAGCATTTGCTTGCCGCGTTTCAGCAGCTAGTGAAAGGCGACGCCACATATCGGCTGATTATCGCTGGCGAACCCAAAAAGGGGAGCGAGGACTACCTGGACGAGATCCGGGGAATTGTTACCCGCGACTTCGGCCAAGGCGAGATCATTCTTAAGTTTCAGTTTATACCCGACGAGCAGATGGAACTGTTTCTGAAAGCTGCCGACGTTCTTGTCCTGCCTTACAAAGATATCTTCCAAAGCGGCATTCTCTTTCTGGCATACAGTTTTGGCCTTCCCGTCGTGGCAACCGACGTCGGGTCATTCCGCGAGGAAATTGTCGAAGGCGAAACGGGATTTGTATGCCGGCCCGGTGACGACGCGGACTTGGCTAACACTCTCGAGAAGTATTTCGCAAGTGACCTTTACCGTGCCTTGGTCGTCCGGCGGCAGGAAATTCGAGAATATGCCCGCAGGGTGCATTCCTGGGACGCGGTCGCGGAATTGACTCGGAAAGCCTATGAAGAATCGCTCAGGAGCTAACGACATGAAGCCCCTGGTTTCCATCCTTATTCCAGCGTTCAATGCAGAGCGGTGGATTGCAGACTGCCTGCGCTGCGCGGCCTCCCAGACTTGGCCACGCAAAGAAATTATTGTGGTTGACGATGGTTCCAAAGATCAAACGCTGGCCATTGCCAAACAATTCGAATCGAGCTCCCTAAGAGTCTGCACTCAAGAAAATCAGGGCGCTTCCGCGACGCGCAACAACGCTTTTGCGATGTGCCAGGGTGACTACGTGCAATGGCTTGACGCCGATGATCTTATGGCGCCGGATAAAACGGCTGAACAAATGAAGGTCGTCGAACAGGGTTGCAACAAACGCGTTCTGATCTCTGGCGCATGGGGACTGTTCATGCATCGACCCAATCGGGCAATCTTCCGGTCTAGCCCGCTGTGGCATGATCTCTCTCGTGCGGAATGGCTTATGCGCAAGATGGAGCATAACGTTTATATGCAAACAGCCACATGGCTGGTGAGCCGCGAACTGGCGGAAGCTGCGGGCCCTTGGGACACGCGCTTGCTGGGCGATGATGACGGCGAGTTTTTCTGCCGTGTGCTTTTAGCCAGTGAGGGCACACGTTTCGTTCCTGAGTCAAAGGTATATTATCGCCAGGCCGGAGCGGGCAGCCTGAGCTATATTGGCTTCTCAAACCGGAAGCTCGAGGCGCAATTGCTTTCCATGAAGTTGCACATCAAATACCTCCGGTCGCTTCAGGACGACGAACGAGCGCGGGCCGCCTGTGTCACTTACCTGCAGAATTGGATGGTGTTTTTCTATCCCGAGCGGCTCGATCTCTTCGGGGAAGCGCAAGAGCTTGCGAAGAGCCTTGGAGGGGAATTAAGAGTTCCGCCACTTTCCTGGAAATACTCGTGGATCGAAACGCTATTTGGCAGGTCCAAGGCGAGGCGGGCTCAAGTAGTTCTGCCTCAGATCAAATGGTCGGTAATTCGAAATTGGGACAAAGCGCTCTCTCAAGTCCAACGCCGACGATTTCCCGAGGGCTGGAACCTGTAATCGGGCGAATCGACTGTAGCCAGCTTCGCTATCTCGGAAATTTATGAAGGTATTATCAAATCATTCGAATCGGGGACTTCTAGAATGATCATTACGCGCACACCACTCCGCATATCCTTTTTCGGTGGGGGAACCGACTACCCGATATGGTATCGAGAACATGGCGGCGCTGTCCTGTCAACGACGATCGACAAATATTGCTACCTCAACTGCCGATGGCTGCCTCCTTTCTTCGAATACCATAGCCGAATTCTCTATTCTCAGGCGGAAAACGTCGCGGAGAACTCTTCGATTAACCACCCTTCGGTGCGCGCGTGTCTTCAGCACCTAGGAATTGAAGAAGGGATCGAAATTCATCACATTGCTGACCTCCCCGCGCGCACCGGGTTGGGCACAAGTTCCGCATTCACTGTCGGCCTGTTGCTTGGTCTTTATGCCCTGAAGAACCAGATGCGCGACAAGAATACCCTTGCCGCTGAGGCGATCCATGTCGAGCAGGAATTGCTAAAGGAAGCTGTAGGCGCGCAGGACCAAGTAAGCGCCGCCTATGGCGGGCTTAACCGCATAGACTTCCACTCAAACGGTGCGATGGAAGTGAAACGGATCCTGGCGGATCAGGGTCGGCTGGCTGAACTTGAACAGCATTTGACGCTCTTCTTCACTGGTTTCTCCCGGATTGCCTCGGATGTAGCTCAAGAGCAAGTAAAGGAAACTCCAAATCGCAGCAAGGAACTGCATGCGATGTTGGAAATGGTGGGAGAGGCAGAAAACATTCTCGCGAATCCTCGACGTTCGCTCGATGAATTCGGCAAACTTCTGAATGAAAGCTGGCAGATAAAGAAGACTCTTACCCAGAGGATATCCAGCCCAAGGATTGACGAAATCTATGAGACTGGACGAAGCGCCGGAGCACTTGGCGGCAAACTACTGGGTGCGGGTGGAGGCGGATTCATGCTGTTCTTTGTTCCTCCGGAGCGGCGCGAGGCTTTGAGGGCATCCCTCAAGGGTTTGCTGTGTGTTCCATTTTCATTTTCCAACCGCGGCAGCGAAGTTGTGGTTTACGAGCCGGAAAAAGCCTACGACAAATCACTCGCCACGGACAGGTCCGAGATCTATGCCCAACGCAGTTGACGCAATTATCTTGTGCGGAGGGGCCGGCCTTCGCTTAAAGAGCGTTACCGGAGATACGCCTAAATCCCTTGCCTCTATTGGCGAACGGCCGTTTCTAGAAATATTGCTCAGCCAATTGCAGCGCCACGGATTCGAAAATGTCATTCTGGCAGTTGGCTATCAGAAAAATCTGATTCGTTCGCATTTCGGAGATAGGGCGCACGGACTGAATATAGGCTACTCAATCGAATCGACGCCTCTCGGAACCGGTGGCGCGCTGCGAAATGTTCTTAGTCTAATGAAAGCGAATTGCGCGCTGATTATGAATGGCGATAGCTACACAGATGCTGACCTCCGTTTGTTTTCGATAGGCCACCAAAACACGAACGCGGATGTATCTGTCCTGGCCGTGCCACCCGATGGTCGCACGGACTGTGGGTTGGTATCTGTGGATTCTGAAGGAAGAATACTGGGGTTCAAAGAAAAGCAATCCGCGTCCGGAAAACAATATGTCAATGCTGGAATCTATGTGGTGAACAAGCAGATTCTGGACGAAATTCCAACAGATATTCAGGTGTCGCTTGAGTCTGAACTCTTCCCGCAGTGGCTTAGGGAAAGCAAGCATCTCAGAGCGTTTCACTATCAAGGTCAGTGCATAGATATTGGCACCCCGGATCGATATCGAGAGGCGCAAGTCACGCTGGCGAATGTAGAGGCTGGCGAAGGCGAACGTCAAAGAGTGTAAGTGAGTTTTGGGTTGGCAGCTTCTGGAAGGACAATGAATCCACAAGAAAACAAAGAGTTTCTGGAAAGCATGGTGCGCGATCGGATTCAGCGCAGCATCGATGTCAAACAGGTGCTCCTGCAGGACGATACCTTCCAAAATCTGGCGATACAAGCGGCGCTGCAAATCGTGAAAGCTCTGCGCGGGGGTTGCAAGGTCCTCTTTTTCGGAAACGGCGGCAGCGCTGCCGATGCGCAGCATCTAGCCGCGGAATTCACTGGCCGTTACTTGAAGGAACGACGGGCTCTGCCGGCGCTGGCCTTGCATGCGAACACATCGGCTATCACGGCGATTGGAAACGACTACGGATTCGATCTCGTGTTTGCCCGTCAAATGGAAGCTTTGGGCAAAGAGGGCGATGTTGCGGTGGGAATTTCAACCAGTGGGAATTCGCCCAACGTGTTGCGAGCGCTGGAGGTCGCAAAATCGAAATCGATTTATGCGGTGGCGCTTACCGGGGCGTCCGGTGGAAAAATGAAGGAGATAGCGAACTGCACTATTATCATACCATCGCGGGAAACTCCCCGAATCCAAGAGTGCCACATCCTGACGGGGCACATCATCTGTGAGATCGTAGAAAATCTGATGTTCGATGATGCGAGCTAGATGGAGCCTTGACTCAGACTTAAGGAAACGCTCTTACGTCAACGGCTGAGCTTACGGAGGGCAACACTTCCACTTGTTGCGAATTCTCTTTTCTGAGCTGAACAGTAATGTAAAAGGTCCGGCTATCTTTCTCGATCGGGACGGCGTCATCAACCACCGGCGAGCGAACGATTATGTCCTGCACTGGTCGCAATTTATTTTTGTTCCCGGCATCCGTGCAGCGTTGAAGCAGATGTCGCTTCTTGGACTCCCCATGATCGTTATTTCGAATCAGGCGGCGGTCGGCAAAGGCCTGCTTGATTTGACCGGACTTCGAGAGATCACCATCAAGATGCAGGAGGTTTTACTCGAAGATGGGGCACCCCTTGCCGCTGCCTATTATTGCGTCCATAGGTCGGACGAAAATTGCGCTTGCAGGAAGCCGAAACCCGGTTTGCTGCTGGCTGCGGCTGAAGACTTCGACATCGATCTGAGTCGCTCCATTTTTATTGGAGATTCTGAAACAGATCTGCAGGCCGCTCGGGCCGCAGGATGTGTTCCAGTATTGTTCGGTTCGGAAATGAGCTCAGAACCGCAACCTTCGGCCGACCTTATTTCCGTGCGTGGAGCGACAGACCTTTTCGCTCTAGTCGCGAACTGTGTGCGGGACTCAGGACTTGCCTAGTTGAGGCCGCTTGTGGCTGGTCCTGGAAAATGGGACATCCCGATGAATTTTGGTTCCAAAATCGGATTCTGCTTCGGACCGAGGACGGTGCATAAAAGACAGACGATTTCAGCCAGAAGTGGGTTATTACGATACTGAAAAAGTCGCGTCCGGGGTTCCTAAGTTCTCCTAAACATAGAAGCGTCCCCGAATCGGCCGAATCTGGTACCATCCGGTGCACGGAGAAAGGGGGACAGGTCTGACCTTGAAACCGATAGCCAAACTAAAACACGGCGTATACAAGTTGCTCAACAAGCCCGGTCTCCGGCCTATTCTGTCGACGATGGCCACAATTGCTACAACTGCCCGAGTGGGAAAACCATGCAAGGTTTCTTATGAAAGCGACTGGGTCCAAAGATTCCCGTCGTGCACGCTTGTCGAGCCGCGGCTAACACTTTGGACGCCCGACAAAATTGAGAAAACCGTTCATGGTTTGTGGATGTATAAATATCTTCCCAGCGTGGGAGATACGATTGTGGACGTTGGCGCGGGTACCGGGTGGGAGACATTATTTTTCTCAAGAATGGTAAGCACGTCTGGTCGCGTTATATCAATAGAGGCGCATCCCAGAGTTTTTCGTTGTTTGTCCAAGATGTGTGAGAAAAATCGATTAGGAAATGTCACGCTCCTTCAAGCGGCCGTTACTGATCGGGAGCGACAGATCCAACTCAGTGATTCGGAAGAGCATGAAGGCAATCGGATTACCGAGGCGGGTTCAGGAGTTTCAGTAGCCGGTCTGACACTTGACGGTATTTTCCGGTCACTTGGATTGTCACAAATAGATTTTCTCAAGATGAACATAGAGGGTGCTGAAAAGCTTGCAATTTCCGGCATGGGAGAAATGTTGCAGAAGACCAAGAACGTTTGCATTTCATGCCATGATTTCCTTGCTGAGGAAGGCGGGCCGAATGAGTTAAGAACTAAGGCCGATGTCGTCAACTTTCTCAAACTCAAGGGATTTTCTATTTTGCTGCGTGAATCCGAAGGGCGCTGGATTCGGGATTTTGTATATGGTGTTAATGAACAGTTGCTTAATTGAACGGACACGATTCTGGCTGACCGCCTTATTGAACGGTCGCAGTTAAGCCCGATGAAGGATCCACCACGCCGACCGAAGTGCCACTCGTAGTAAGTGGATGCGGATAACTATAGGGCGCGTAACTGGGAGAAGATGGCCAACCCGAAGCTCCACAAATATAGAGCACACCGCCCGCGCCGCCATTGTTCCAAGTCCCTTGATCTGTCGCCCAGTAACCGACTCCGGTTGTGCAAGTCGTCGGGCGCCTTGCCAATGTTCCATACCCAGTTCCGTTAGTTCCGTTGAATGGTGAAGTCGCTGAAGTCTGCGCCACGTCTGACACTTGCGCGTAGTAATCGCGATTGGCTAACACGCGAGTGGATGAACCGTCCGAGGGAACATACACCCCTGGGGCATTGTTAGGTGTGACTTCGCCAGCTTCATAGATTGGGTCGAGGATCGGATTCGGCCAGCATTGACCTGCCGTAGCACATGGAGCGGACGGAGCAGATGCCAAGACGGGAGTCGCGCTTTGCAAGAGAGCGCCGGCGCCGCTTCCTGGCTGGTCAAGACAGGCGGAACTCGATGAGAATGGAACTTTGTCCCACGGCTTTGTGCCGTCGCAGTTATTCCAAGGAGACCCAGTTTGGATGAAGCGAGGAATACCCACAGTTAACGCTCGGTTGCAACCTGTCCCCGTTAGCGTGTTGCTCAAGAAATATCCCGTTCCGCTGAGCAGGCCGTTCATGTTGTCGCAAACGGTTGCGGTGATCGTGTTGTAGTAGACCTCTAACTGGCGCTGGCCACGGAACCTACCTCCCCAAGCCGTACCGTGAGCGCCGCAGACGCCATCTCCCTGCATCAAGGGAATGCTGTTGAACCGGCAGACATAGCGAGCGCCGCCGACGCCTCCACCGATCGGGGGAACGTCATTATCAGTTAGGCGGACGTTCGAGGCGCTATTGTTTTCGATGAAAAAAGCCTGATTTGTTCCGACGGTGCTAGGGCTGGCGAAGGAATTGTCGCCGTTCGCGCCAATTCCCTTCCATGCAGAGTGAGAGACTTGAACTAAAAAGAAGGCACTCGCGCTCGGTTCGTTGGATGTCGTGTGGTCAACGACTCCAAACATATTATCTTCAAGAATCAAGCCGCCCGATGCAACCCCAAACCATCCTGACACGAAATTGATGTTGTCCACTCGCGCATTCGGACAACCGCTGGCATTGCAGGTTCCGCTGAAGGATATCGCGCCTACGGTGGAATTGGCGGAGGCTCCATTTGCGGACATCGTGAAGATTCCAACCCTGGCCGTTTGCCCGTTCGTCAAACCGGTGAACGTGAAGAATGGAGCATTGGCATGATTGATGAGCGTCGTCGATGTGGTCCCCGCGCCGAATTGGTTAGGAGTCGTGTTCGGCGTTCCTGTGCCGACTATAGTGAATCCAACACCGGAAATGGCGATACCGGAAGTCCAAGTGCAAACGCCCGCAGGGATTTTGATTGTGTCGCCATTTTGGGCAACATGAGTAGGCCCGTTAATTACGGCGTTGACATCTGTGCTCTGGCAGGAGGCTGCACTGATCACCGGGCCGCTAGTTTGCGCTTGGGCTGCAAGCGGCAATATCGACAGCAGCAAAGCCACGAATAAGAGTGAACGAGTGCGACCGATTGTCATCACAACTCCTTAGAGTTCCCGTAATCAAGACTTTTGTTCAAGGCGGATTCCAGACTTATTGCCCTCGAAACCAGCACGATTCTTGGGAGGCGGGCGGACCATACGCTGGTGCTAAGCGCCGCTAGCCAGTCCAGAGATGCGTGGCGTTCGTGAGCGGCAAGGTCGTTTTGCCTGTCTCCCCTGCGTCACGACAGAGAGTAGCGTTCAGCTCTCTCAAAATCCTACTGGTCTAGAGTCCAAATTGCGAGCAGGAAGGGTACCTGTACTTCCCGACGAGTATTGGCCACTAGGCACAATGGGTATTGCGTTTAGACTCGGCAGTCGCGAATCCTCGAGTGTAAGGTGCTGGTTATCAATAAGATGCATGGCATTGCTTCAGGAATCGCATGTGTTCAAACGGGGTTGATGCACGGCGACACAGCCGTAAGGAGTAGGAGAGAAGCCTTGGTTGACGAGTGTGAAATCACTAGCGACAAAAACAAGAACCGTCAGCACGATAGTAAGTAAACTTTGGTCGGAGATGATCACATGTATATTTTGGAAAGGACGTTGACGTTTGTCCGTGGCTTTCTTACGAGTTACGGCCCACCCAGCATCAAGAAAAAGATATGGGACAAGGATTTCTCCAGCGGGAAGTGGGATTTCATCGATAACACATCTGGCGACTGTGTCTATTCCCATCTCGAGAGATTCGCTCAAGGTGGGGATATTCTGGACCTCGGTTGCGGTCCGGGCAACACCGCCAATGAGTTATCCACGGACGCATACCGGAGCTACATTGGAGTGGACATTTCTGAGGCGGCCCTTGCCAAGGCCGTGAAGCGAACAGCGGAAAACGGCCGTTCGGAAAAGAATGCTTTTGTCTGTTCGGATTTCCTTGGCTACAGCCCCACAAAAGAATTTGACATAATCCTGTTCCGTGAGTCCCTTTACCATGTTCCCTACGGCCAAGTCCCACAGATACTCGAAAAATATTCAAAATCCTTGAAGAACAACGGGGTCTTCGTCGTAAGACTTTATGCGGGGGATCATCGGCCCGGAAAAATTAAATACCGAGTACAAAGAAAGCTGGATTTGATTAAGCGTGAATTCGACATTGTTGAATCGCGTCAGTATGACACTCCAGGTATGCCGACCGTGTTGGTCTTTCGCCCGCGCCACAGGAGATGAATGGCCGCATGTCGTGTAATTACCTGCCTAATGTTCCAATGAGACATCTTTGAGTTATGCTTGGGAAGAACTTAACTTAATGATATCGCCTAAATTATATGCGCAGAGAATTTTGCAGCGAGCCGGCCTATATCACAGGCTAAAGGCATCAAGCATTCATGAGCTGTACTGGAGGATAGCGGGTAAACGATGGATTCTTGCTAGAGAACAGCAGATTGATTTCTATAGACGCCTGCTTCCCGATTTGCGTCGCGGTGACCTTATCTTCGACATCGGCGCAAACGTGGGGTTCAAAACCGACCTGTTCCTGAGATTGGGGGCACGGGTAATCGCGATAGAACCGGATGAGACGAATCAATCAATATTGCAAGAGAAATTCGTAAAGCTCAGATTTGTTCGACGACCGCTCACAATTGTTGGCAAAGCGGTTAGTGATAAGAGCGCTCTGGAAACTATGTGGATTGATGGGCCCGGATCGGCTGTAAATACGTTAAGTCAGAAATGGGCGACTGCTCTGAAGGGAAACAAGGCGCGACAAACGTTTGGGCATTATGGTTTGGATTTCGCGCGACAAAAGACCGTCGAATCAACGACAGTCGAACAGTTGATTGTGGTGCACGGGACTCCGATATTTATCAAGATCGACGTTGAGGGCTATGAGTTGAATGTGATTCGAGGCCTCCAGCGCCCCGTCCCTTACCTATCCTTTGAAGTGAATCTGCCTGAGTTCAGATCGGAAGGGCTACAGTGTGTCGAAATTCTCGGGCGTCTTGCCGCTGCAGGAAAATTCAACTACGCCGTTGATTGCGAACAAGGTCTGGCGCTGGAGCGCTGGGTAAGCACGGATGAGTTTTTACAAATCCTCGGACAATGTAAAGAAAGTGCGATCGAAGTGTTCTGGAAAGGATCGGAGCGTGAGGCGCAACGCACACATGCAAGCGAGTCACGCGTTCAGGTCTAACCCAGCACGGCTTTCCCAAGATTGGCGCTTTAACAATTGCGCAGGGAAATCGCAGCGCCTGGTCCCGGTTTTGAGTTTGGAGAATTGAAGGATACCAGCCGACGCCACATCCAGTGGAGTTCGAATTCGTTTCCCAACGGCGACGTGCGCTAGGTACAACCAATTCTCGAGATATTGGATTTTCTGGAAGGGAGTGAGTGAGCCTTGAGAATAAGTATCTTCGGTATGGGATACGTCGGAACGGTGTCTGCGGGTTGCCTCGCCCAAAACGGCCATGAAGTAATCGGCGTCGATCCTGTGCGCGCAAAGGTTGACCTCATAAACGCCGGTCAATCTCCTATCATCGAGGCAGAAATTGGAAAGGTTATTTCCGAAGCCGTGAAATCGGGCCGTCTTCGGGCCACCGACAACCAGGATGAAGCAATTAACCAGACAGAACTCTCATTTGTCTGCGTTGGCACACCGAGCCAGAATAACGGCAATCTGGACCTGACCTATATTCGACGCGTTTGTGAACTAATTGGTCGAGCGCTTAAGAATAAGACCGCGCGTCACACCATCGTTATTCGCAGCACGATTTTGCCCGGCACGATGCGCGATATCGTTATTCCTACGTTAGAGGAAAATTCCGGGAAAAAGGCCGGCACGGACTTCGGGGTCTGTAACAATCCTGAGTTTCTGCGCGAGGGCTCAGCGGTAAATGATTTCAATTTTCCTCCCAAAACGGTCATCGGGCAGTTTGATCGCGAGAGTGGCGAGCTTCTGGCAAGCCTATACGCCAAACTTGACGCGCCTTTCATCCGCACCGATCTAGAAACTGCGGAAATGGTCAAGTATGTCGACAACAGTTGGCACGCACTTAAAATCGGCTTCGCGAACGAGATTGGCAATCTTTGCAAGGCGGCGTCGATTGATGCGCACGAAGTGATGAACATTTTCTGCCAGGATAAGAAACTAAATATCTCAGCAGCTTATCTCACGCCCGGCTTTGCGTTTGGCGGCTCCTGTCTGCCGAAGGATTTGCGCGCCTTGTCCTACAAGGCCAAAATGTTCGATTTGGATTTGCCCATCATGAACGCCATTCTGCCCAGCAACGAAGTGCAGGTGGCTACGGGCTTGCAGATGATCCTGGAAGCCGGCCACCGTCGCGTTGGAATCTTAGGTTTTAGCTTTAAAGCCGGCACTGACGATCTGCGCGAGAGCCCTATGATCGAAGTCATCGAGCATCTGATCGGCAAGGGCTATGACTTACGCATCTTCGATAAGAACGTGCAAATGGCCAGTCTCGTAGGAGCCAACCGCGATTTCATCCTCAATCGCATTCCGCATATTTCACGGCTCATGGTGAACAACATCGACGCGGTGCTCGAACAAGCCCAAACCATTGTGATTGGCAACAAAGACCCCGAGTTTGTCGCCGTGCTCGACCGGTTGCGCTCGGATCAGCGGCTCGTAGATTTCGTGCGAATTACAAAACGCAGGAGCGAAAATGGCAAGTATGACGGTATCTGCTGGTAACCCAACCGTAACCGCGTCGACTGGGGATGCGAAAGCGCGCATCTGGGCGTCCATTGTGCGGCTCAACGATTGGCTGGAGAAGAATGACTACCGTGGCTATGATACTTTTGACGGTCTAAGCGCCAAATATCTTCGCCCCCTTACCTTTGAAACTAAATTACTGCGCACTGTATTGCAGCAAGGCGTCCGCCGCTTTCCCCTTAACTTGAGGCCGGTGCTCGGGATACCCAAGAGCCGCTCCACAAAAGGAATGGGCTACATTGCAAAGGGGTTTATGCGCTTGCAAGACTCCACTGGAGAAAAATCCTGGGGCGACAAAGCGGAATCGGCTTTGCAATGGCTGATTGAAAATAAATCCAAAGGCAACTACTCAGGAGCTTGCTGGGGGAACCACTTCGATTACCAATCGCGGGGCTTCTATCTGCCTAAGGGTGTGCCCACTATCGTCTGGACCTCGCTTATCGGCCACGCTTTCCTTGATGGTTACAATCACTTTCACAACGAAAAGTATCTCGAAGTCGCGGTGAACGCCTGCGAGCATATTCTGCATGATCTCGAGAGATCTCCTGAAATTAACGGCGCCCTCTGCATCAGCTATATCCCGACAGGAATAAATTATATCCACAACGCCAACACGCTGGGCGGTAGTCTGCTTGCGCGTACCTATTCGCTCACGCGCAACGAGGCCTATCTCTCATTGGCGCGGAAAGCGATGCAGTACACAGCGAATGGTCAGCGCTCTGACGCCTCCTGGTATTACGGCGAAGCCCCGGAAGTGCATTGGGTTGACAATTTTCATACTGCTTACGTTTTAGACTGTTTCAAATACTATATAGACGCCACTGGGGACACGCGATTTCAGGAAAAGCTCACTGCCGGATATAAATTCTGGAAAGCAACATTTTTTCTTTCCGATGGGACTCCCCGATACTATAATCACAACACCCTACCCATTGATATCCAGTGCTCCTCGCAAGCCATCGACACTTTAGTTTTCTTTCGTGACCAAGATCCCGACAGCTTGTCGCTAGCGTTGAATGTCGCGAACTGGACTATTGAAAACATGCAAGATCCCGCCGGTTATTTCTACTATCGTCGTTACTCCGGCTGGTTGGTGAACAAAACCCCCACGCTACACTGGGGACAAGCGACGATGCTCTGCGCACTTGCAGGACTGTATAAACTCCTTTAGCCCAAAGGCCGGCCGTGAAAAGAAGGGTCCTTATAATCGTCGAAAATCTTCCTGTCCCTTTCGATGGACGGGTGTGGAAAGAATCGCTAGCATTGCAGGCAAATGGCTACGAAGTCTCCGTTTTGTGTCCGCGCGGGAAGGGCTATAGGCAAGGGCATGAAGTGCTCGAAGGCGTCCACATCTATCGTCACCCTATGCCACAAGAGGGCAATGGCATCTTCGGCTATTTAAGCGAATACGGTTGTGCCCTACTATGGGAATTCTTCTACTCCTGGTGGATCTACTTTCGGCGCGGTTTCGATGTCATCCAGGGCTGCAATCCGCCGGACGACATTTTCCTAATCGCCCTGCCCTTCAAGCTTTTGGGTGTCAAATATATCTTCGATCATCACGATGCTAACCCGGAATTGTATCTTTCGAAGTACGAAAGACAGGATGCGTTTTACAGGATTCAGGTATGGCTTGAGAAGTGGACCTACCGGTTTGCCGATGTCGTCATGGCCACGAACAACAGCTATAAGGAGCTTGCGACGAGCCGAGGTGGAATAGCTCCGGACAACGTATTCGTTGTCCGTAACGGCCCCGACACGAAGACGTTCAAGTCTGTCCCTCCCAACCCAGCGCTTAAGTACGGCAAACCCTATCTTGTCGGCTATGTGGGTAACATGGGAGCCCAAGAGGGGCTCGACATCCTCTTGAAAGCGGCGGCGCATATCAAAAGCCTGGGGCGCGACGACGTTCATTTCACCTGCGTCGGTGGTGGGCCAGCTTTAGCGGAACTTCGGGAAGGCGTAAAGGATAAGGGTCTGAATGACATGGTTAACTTCACCGGAAGAATTCCCGATGCGGAGATGCTGGAGATTCTTTCAACCGCCGACGTTTGCGTAAATCCGGACAAACCATGCGAAATGAACGATATCTCCACGATGATTAAGATCACCGAGTACATGGCGCTTGGCAAGCCCATCGTGCAGTTTGATCTGAAAGAAGGCAAATTTACTGCGATGGAAGCCTCTCTCTATGCTAATGACCGGCTGGGGGCAAAGGATTTCGCGGAAAAGATTCTGCGCTTGCTTGGCGACGTGGAGGCCCGAAAGCAAATGGGCCAGTTCGGACGCAAAAGGATCGAAGAAGCGCTCAGCTGGGACTATTCGGTGCCTAATTTGCTTGCCGCTTACGATCGGGCATTGAACAAAGGACAATCCGTATCGCAAGAAAAATAAATGTCTTCTGAGATACCATGGGTGAATTCTGTGGTTGTATCTGATCCACTCGTCTCGTGATGCTAGTATGGGCTAACTGCCGAGGAAGAGGTTGTCACGGCGTTTCAAACGGATTGTCGCGACCGGACCGGGCGGTCGCACCAGGTTACAACCGATACTCATGGTCGTCCATCAAATTGATCCAACGAAGGACATGCGGTGGGAGCGGTTTATCAAGGGGCATGCCAACGCATCAGTGTTCCATATGGTCGGCTGGCTTCAGGCTCTACAGCGCACCTATGGGTACCAGCCATTTGTCTTAACTACGTCGCCTCCAACTGAGGAACTCAAGAATGGGCTCGTCTTTTGTCGGGTCAAAAGTTGGCTCACCGGATTGCGGCTGGTTTCACTGCCCTTTTCCGACCACTGTGAGCCGCTTTGCGATTCGGTCGAAGAGCTGAACCTCTTGATCCGCGACTTGCAGACGACGATCGAACATCTTCATTGGAAATACCTGGAGGTTCGGCCAATCAGTCGTCGTTTTGGTGAAGCCAACCAAAAGAGCGGTTTTTCTGCTGTCGCGAGATACTATTTGCACACTCTGAGTTTGCTCCCCACTTTCGACGATCTGTTCCACAGCTTTGACAAAGATTGTGTCCAGCGCAGAATTCGCCGCGGGGACCGGGCCGGCCTGATAGAGAGATGCGGTCTATCTGAGGAATTGCTACGGGATTTCTACACGTTGTTCGTAGCCACGCGGAGCAGGCACAGCCTGCCTCCGATGCCTTATGCTTGGTTTCAGAATCTCAGCCGCTGCCTGGGTGAGTCTGCGGAAATACGCATTGCGTACAAAGGCGAGGTCCCAATCTCGGCCGTACTGACCTTGCGATTTAAGGATACTGTGCTTTATAAGTACGGTTGCTCCGATGCGCAGTTCAAAAGACTCGGGGCAACTCCGTGGCTTTTAGGGAAAGCGATTGCTGGGGCAAAATCGAAGGGAGCACTTAGATTCGACTTTGGACGGACCGAAGCAGATAACAAAGGACTGCTTGAGTTCAAAAATCACTGGGTTCCGGAACCCCAAGAATTGACCTACTGGAAATTCCCCCAGACTGGGTTGATCGATTCCACCAAAGGATGGAAGCTGCAGGTGGCCAAGAGAGCTTTTTCCTGCATGCCGAAGTCGCTGCTCCGGCTCACCGGAGGATTACTGTATCGCCATGTCGGTTAGGATTTTGACCGAACACGGGACAAAGACGACTAAAATTGTGCGAAGGGAAGAAGCCTAACCCACTCGTGAAACACAGTTTGGATGATTATTATCGTATTCTCATAAGCGCGCTCCCGTCGGTGTCTTTGGTTGAAGGTGGTCTCCCGGAAGAGGCCGGTTTCTTCCAGTTCGGCGAAAAAAATCTTTGTTACGGCCGATGCCAATCCGGCGTTACATCCAATTTGGCCGATTCCGTAAAATATGACGCCTCCAAGTGGGTCAACTCGGACAAGGGAACAGTTCAGCTGCCTTTCGACTTTTCCGAAGTCGTGGACAATCTCCGTCTGGAGCGTTACAGGGAAAGAATATCGCCGGGGCTAGAGGTTTTCGCGGCCTCTCAAGCAGTTCGCCGTATTTATTACTTTTTCAGAGCAGGGCTTCCCGTTTCACTGCGCCGCCATTTGCAGAAAGCTTACTTTCGCGGCTGGAAGAATCTATCATTCCCTTTGTGGCCGGTGGATTTTACCGTCGATTCCCTTCATGAGACATTTTTGCATCTCCTGATGGAAGCAGGTGGCGTTAAGAGGGTGCCTTTCATTTGGTTTTGGCCTAATGGCGCACCGAATTGCCTCATGATGACGCATGATGTGGAAACAGCTGCGGGCGTGGATTTCACTCCGACGTTGATAGACCTGGACAGTAAATACGGAATTAAATCATCTTTTCAGGTTATACCCGAGCAGCGTTATACGGTCTCGGATGACTACGTCCTTGAGATTCGCAGGCGGGGATGTGAATTTAACGTTCACGATTTGAACCACGATGGGCATCTCTACCGCGAGAGAGAGGAGTTCATCCGCAGAGCCGCGAGAATCAACGGTTACGTGCACCGATATGATTGCAGCGGATTTCGCGCCGGAGCCATGTACCGCAATCAGGAATGGTACGATCTATTCGAATTCTCGTATGACATGTCCGTTCCCAACGTTGCTCACCTCGAACCGATGCGCGGTGGTTGCTGCACGGTTTTTCCTTATTTTGTCGGCAAGATTGTTGAGCTCCCCCTGACCGCGGCGCAGGACTATTCGCTCTTTCACATCTTTAACGACTATTCGATTGATTTGTGGAAACGGCAACTCGCGCTCCTCAGTCAACGAAACGGTCTGATGAGTTTCATCTGTCATCCGGACTATCTAATTGAACAACGCGCTCGGAAAGTGTACGAGTCTCTTCTGATCTATCTAAGGCAAATGATCGACAATGAGAAAGTGTGGCTGGCTCTTCCCGGCGAAGTGGACAGCTGGTGGCGCGCGAGAAGACAGATGACGCTAGTGCCGGAGGGCGACGGTTGGAGAATTGCCGGGCCCGAAAGCGGAAGAGCTCGACTGGCGTACGCAGTACTCGACGGTGGAAAGGTGAGGTATGAGTTAGCTGCGGTCTCCCCGCCGGGGAATTCGACACATTAAACCGCTTAGACGCAGTTCTTAAGCGGGATATTTTTGTGGTTTAGGCAAATCTCATAGCTGTTTCAATATGTCGGCCGGATGTACGTTGGCAGTACAGATTCAAAACTCCATAAAGGGTTATCACTCAATGGACCATAACCAGCCTGGCGCTTCGATCGCATTGATTGGAGAAGTGGCGGTGACAAGAAGAAAGACTTCGGACTGCGAAGTCGCTGTGCTCGGATCGGGACCGTATGGTTTGTCTGCGGCCGCGCACCTCAGAGCGAGTGGAATGGACGTGCGGATTTTCGGCAGGCCCATGGAGTTCTGGGCCCAGAAGATGCCGGCCGGAATGTTGCTCCGTTCGCCGCGTGTTGCGTCCAACATATCGGATCCAAAAGGACAATTCACGCTGGACGCCTATGAAAAGGCAGTGGGAATTGCCCCGATCGCGCCAGTCCCGCTGGAAACTTTCGTGGGGTACGGCCAGTGGTTCCAGCGCCAACTGCTTCCCGACCTGGACCAACGAGAAATAGGATCAGTGCAGCGTACTGACGGCAATTTCTCCATTACTCTGGAAAGTGGAGACGAATTGCATGCCCAGCGTGTGGTGGTGGCGGCGGGGGTTGAGCCGTTCCAGAAAATTCCTGAAGTATTTGCCGCTTTGCCTCCCGCGCAGGTTTCGCATTGCTACCAGGGTTGCGACGTTAAGAGTTTTCGAGGGAAACGCGTTGCCGTCATTGGAGCTGGCCAGAGCGCTCTGGAATCGGCGGCACTACTGCATGAGCAGGGGGCAAGAGTTGAAGTTATCGCGAGAGTCCCCGAACTTCGCTGGATCGGTCAGCATCCATGGCTTCATCGGCTGGGGCCGGTCTCTTCCATGTTGTATTCATCTCACGACGTGGGCCCGGCAGGGATCAGCCGGTTGGTGGCCGCGCCGAACCTGGTCAGGCGAATTCCTCTCGGACTACGAGACAAAATTCGGACCCGTGCGGTTCGTTCTGCGGGCTCCCGCTGGCTCCCCGCAAGACTGGTAAAAGTCCAAATCACTACGGGACATTTTGTGGAACAAGCAAATTGCGCGGGTGATGAGATTGAATTGAAACTGAACGACGGCAGCCGGCGTCACGTAGATCACATTTTGTTGGGCACGGGATACTCTGTTGACATTGCCCGCTACCGGTTCCTGTCGCAAGACCTGTTGGATCAAGTGGCTGTAATGGACGGTTATCCCCGGCTTCGTTCGGGATTTGCGAGTTCCGTACCAGGGCTGCACTTTATCGGCGCAACCGCTGCCCGGACTTTTGGCCCGCTCCTTTATTTCGTCGCTGGCACGGAATTTGCCTCTAAAGAACTGACTATGCATATCGACAGAAAGCAGCTGCAGCGCCAATAAGTCGGAGTCAGCAAATCATGTCCGCCCTCATGCCCGCCCAGCCCAGCCAGTTATCAGAACGTCTCCGCGACGTGGGCGCGGTGGTAATCGGCGGGGATCACCCTGGGTTGGCGATTGCTCGCAGCTTGGGCCGCCGGAAGATCCCAGTCTGCATCATCGATGACCAACATCCGATATCAACTTATTCGAGATATGCCACGCGCGTGGTCCGCGCGAAGGATCTGCGGGATCCCCTCAAGACAGTAGAGTCGGTGCTGGAAATTGGGCATCGTTTCAACTTGCGTGATTGGGTGCTCTTCCCAACGCGAGACGAAACCGTCATGGCGTTCGCGCTTTATCGTGATCGGCTTGCCGAATTTTTCCGCGTGACCACTCCGCCTTGGGAAACCACTCAACTGGCTTGGGACAAAGCCAACACTTACAAAGTCGCCGAGGAACTGGGCATCCCTGCGCCCCGCACTTGGACCGTGCAGAGCGCGTCGGAGCTTCGTTCTCTGTATTCGTATCTTCCCCTGGCTATCAAACCTGCAATTAAAGAACACTTCTTCTATTCCACTGGCGACAAGGCTTGGCGCGCGGAAACTCCGGAGCAGTTGCACGAACTGTTTCGAGCGGCGGCCGAAAAGATCAAACTATCCGAGATCCTCATTCAGGAGATCATTCCCGGAGATGGCGAACGCCAGGTTTCCTATGGCGTCTTTTTTCGTGATGGACAGGCACATAGTAGTTTGGTCGCCAGACGCCTACGACAGCATCCACGCGAATTTGGCAGGGCTGCCACCTATGTGGAAACGGCTGAAATCCCCGAAATTGAGGAACTCTCAGAACGATTTCTAAGAGCCATCAATTTTTACGGAATTGCCGAAGTTGAGTTTAAGCAGGACTCGCGAGACGGGCGCTACAAGATCCTTGACGTGAATGCGCGGGCTTGGGGCTTTCACGGCCTCGGGCAAGTCGCCGGCGTCGATTTCCCTTATCTGTTGTTTGCAGACCAAATGGGCTATCCGATACAACCCTGTCGGGCGAAGGCAGGGGTCGGTTGGCTGCGATTGTTAACTGACATACCTACGGCCTTAACCGATATACTTGGGGGACATCTCAGTTTTGGCAAGTATCTTCAATCAATTCGTAACACCAAGACGGAGTCGGTCCTTTGTTGGGACGATCCTCTTCCATCGTTAGCGGAATTTCTCCTTCTTCCTTATCACTTGAAAAAAAAGATCTTTACCAAGGGTTCTGGGACTTCAGTGTGAGAGTGATGGAAACGAAACAGAGCTGAAGCACGAATGACCTCAATAGCAGCCTAGGTTGTTCAGGTCTTAATGTGGGAAAGTGCTTACCACAGTTGGAAGGCCGGTTTCCGCCCATGCAGACGGCCCCGAAGCAAGCGACTTAGCCACCTCCCCCCTTTGTTAAACCATTTGTTTTCAATCTATTAGGCATTCACTGCGCGTTCCCACACGCCTCGATTCACACTGGCAGAAGGATTGCAATATGTATGTTCAATCAAGCGCTTTGGGATGTGCGCTTAATGGCGGTAGCTTACCTAAGTGCTGGAGAATCAGTTCTCCTGCGGCTGGGTCATTCGATAAAGTGAAGTAGTGCCAAAGAACCACCTATTTTTTATGCCGAAACTAGGACGCAATTTAGGAAAACTTGATAGCCGCACCGAACCTGAACTGACCAGAAGGGTCAGCAATTGCAGAAGTTCGACCCGGCCGTACTCGTCATTCAGCTGTCGCGGTTTAAAGCCGTTTAGCAAGACGCGACTCGACCGGCAAATCCTATATCGCTCCCGGTTTCAGATCAGTAAGGTTGCGTGAGCGGCTCGGCGTTCGTAGAGACGGGAATCCCGGGAGCTTGGTTGATAAAACCGAGCTTTCGTGAAGACGAGCGAGGGCGCTTTTTCAGAGCTTGGTGTTCCCACGAATTCGAGGAGCACGGGATTAGTTTTGCACCGGTACAAGCGAACATGGGGTTCAGCTTCCGTAAGGGCACGACGCGTGGCATGCATTTTCAGATTGATCCGGCCCCGGAGGCCAAATTGATTCGTTGCACGCGGGGCTCGATTTTCGACGTAGCTCTGGATCTTCGTCCCGAATCTGAGACTTTTGGCAAATGGTTCGGTCCTGAGTTATCCGCTGAAAATGGATGCATGCTCTATGTCCCAGAAGGATGCGCGCACGGTTATCAAACGCTCGAGGATGACACTGAGATGTACTACATGACGTCGGTCGTCTACACCCCCGCCGCCGCACGCGGCGTACGTTTCGACGATCCAGCATTTAATATTGAATGGCCTGTACTGCCCACGGTCGTGTCCGAACAGGATCGAAGTTGGCCGCTTTTCGAAAGATAGGTGCAATCGCGTGATGATAGACACGGCCCTCCAAGAGCGGGAATCGAACGGCTGTCCCATCCGCGTCGGGATGATCGGTGCGGGCGCCACGGGTCGCGCAATCGCACTCCAACTCGGCACGCCTGTCCCTGGCATTCGCCTCGCTGGAATTGCCAATCGAACCATAGAACACGGCGAACGGGCGTTACGCGAGGCGGGGATGGCAAATTGGAAACGTGTTTCCAATGCGAAGGAAGCCGAAACAACAATTTGTCGCGGTCTTCCCGTATTGGTGGACGATCCTTCCGTCTTGACCACTTGTGATGCTATCGATCTGATCGTCGAAGTAACCGGCTCGGTGGAACCCGCCACTCGCATCGTGCTGCAGTCATTCGATTACGGCAAGCCCGTCGTGCTGGTGAATGCAGAATTGGACTCGTTCATTGGTCCGGTTCTTAAAGCAAAAGCGGATCGGGCGGGCGTCGTCTTGACGCACACGGATGGAGATGAGCCCGGCGTGGCGATGACACTCTTGCGCTATCTCCGAACTTTGGGCCTCCGGCCCGTTGCGGCAGGAAATCTGAAGGGCATGGTTGACTATTATCGCAATCCTGACACACAAAAGGCCTTCGCCGAGAAAAACGACCAGGATGTGAAGAAAGTTACCTCCTTTGCAGATTCCACAAAACTCTCAATGGAAGCAACCGTTCTTGCCAATGCGACCGGTTTCCGTGTTGGCCGGCGCGGTATGTACGGGCCGGCGTGCAAGGAAGTTCGGGAGATGGCCAGCCTTCTTCCTGCTGACCAAATGCTGAGTACCGGACTAGTGGACTATGCTCTCGGCGCAGCTCCCTATACCGGTGCGTTTGTAATCGTCCACGAAGATTCCCCGCGGAAAAAAACTCAGTTGGCGTATTACAAGCTTGGCGACGGCCCATTCTATGTTTTCTATACGCCGTTTCACTTGCCTCATATTCAGATCGCTTCCACAATTGGCCGGGCGGTCATTCATCGCGACCCAACGGTCGCCCCGATCGCGGGCCCTGTTTGCGAAGTGCTGGCAGTTGCAAAACGCGATCTGAAGGCCGGCGAACGTCTCGATGGCATCGGCGGCTTCTGCACCTACGGACTCGTTGAGAATTCCGATACCGCTCGTGCAAATTCCGCGCTTCCGATTGCTCTATCGGAAAACTGTCTGGTAGTTCGCGATGTCCCCAAGGGCCATGCGCTGGCTTTGGCTGACGTCGTCATGCCGACAGGCCTTCTCACCGAGAGTCTTTGGAAAGAACAGATGATGCGCTGGTCAGGTACAAATCTCGATTCGATGCAGGCATCAAAAGGCGCGCAAGTTGCGAGGCTCTGACGTAACGGTTTCCGGACGACAGCGGACGATTAAGAACACGAATTAGCTGAAACATCACCATGTTGAATCGCACATTCTGGAAAGGCCGCAAAGTGCTTATCACCGGCCACACTGGCTTCAAGGGAAGCTGGCTGTGCTTATGGCTGGAATCGCTTGGCGCCAAAGTTACCGGCTATGCTCTTGCTCCGCCGACGCAGCCAAGTCTCTTCGAACAGGCCGACATCGCAGCATCGACTCCGTCCGTGTTTGCTGACGTCCGCGATTTGGCGCGTCTCAGAGCGGTCCTTTCCGATACCCGGCCAGAAGTGATTCTCCACATGGCTGCGCAGTCCGTCGTTCGTAAGGGATACGAAGATCCAGTCGAGACCTACTCGTCGAATGTGATGGGCACGGTTCACGTTTTGGAGGCAGTGCGGCAACTTCAACTTCGCTGTGCCGTGGTCAATGTCACCAGTGACAAATGCTACGAGAATCGAGAATGGATCTGGAGCTATCGTGAAAACGAGCCCATGGGTGGCCGCGATCCATACTCGAACTCAAAGGGTTGTGCCGAACTCGTATCGTCAGCATTTCGTGACTCGTATTTTCCTTCTGACTCGTTTCAACGGCATGGAGTTGCGCTCGGCTCCGCACGAGCGGGCAATGCGATTGGCGGCGGCGATTGGACGAGCGACCAACTGATTCCTGATTTGATCCGGGGATTTTTGACGGGGAAGCCTTGTCTCATTCGCAATCCCGCTGCAATCCGGCCGTGGCAATTTGTGCTGGAGCCGTTGCGCGGGTATCTGATGCTTGCGGAGCGGCTTTCAGAGGACGCAGGCCGCTTTGGCGCAGCCTGGAATTTCGGTCCCGCTGAAGGTGATGCGATGCCTGTCGCGTGGATTGCCGATACGCTCAGCAGACTTTGGGGTGGCCGCGCGTCCTGGAATTTGGACGGCCGATCCCATCCTCACGAAGCTCACTTCTTGAAGTTGGATACTTCGAAAGCGAGTACTTATTTGAACTGGCAACCGGTTCTGCCGCTGGAAACCTCGCTCGAGTGGATTGTCGAGTGGTATAGAGCCTGCGAAGCCGGCAAAGATCCTCGGAAAGTCACTTTGGCTCAGATCGAGCGATATGAGTCGCTGTTGTCTAGAACGGAAACATCAATTTCCCATGCTGCACAGGCCCATTGACGGGTAAGCAGTCGCGCGAGCAGGAATCAAGGTTCTTGCTCCGAACCAAGGAGAAGCTTAATGCCAAATGTTGTCGTACTCGGAACTGGAATGGCAGGGTTTGGTGCCGCCTATCGGTTGCACTCCGAAGGCATTTCTCCCACTATGTACGACAAGAACGGCTACTATGGTGGCCACACCGCCTCTTTCCGCAACGAGCTTGGCTTCCTCTTTGACGTTGGTCCCCATATTTCATTCACCAAGGATTCGCGGATTCAGGAACTCTTCGCGAATAGCGTCGATCAGCAGTACGAGACCTTGCCCATTAGTTTGAACAATTATTGGAACGGCTACTGGCCGAAGCACCCTGTGCAGCTGAATCTCCACGGTCTTCCCGAAGACACCGTCGTAAAAGTGATCTCGGATTTTGTAGAAGAGCGCCAAAAGCCTGAACCAGTCATTAACAACTATGGTGATTGGTTGATCTCCAGTTTCGGTCGCGCGTTCGCCGAAAACTTCCCGATGCGGTATACACGGAAATATCACCTCACCTCTGCGGAAAACATGAGCACCGATTGGCTGGGCCCTCGGATTTATCGTCCGAGCCTCGAAGAAGTACTACGGGGTGCGCTTTCGCCCTCGGCTCCGCAGGTTCACTACATCACCCATTTCCGCTATCCCAGTGCCGGCGGTTTCGTGAACTATCTGAATAAGTTTATTCCCTTGGGAAATCTCCAATTGAATCACGAACTCGTCTCCATCGATCCACGTGCTCGGGAACTCCGCTTCTCGAATGGACACGTCACCCACTATGACGGCCTGGTTTCCTCTGTACCACTTCCTGATCTGATTCGCATGATTAAGGGTACGCCACAAGATGTCGTTGACGCATCCCGTCGGCTAGCTTGTTCGACCTGTGTCCTCGTAAATCTCGGCATAGACCGCCAGGATTTGTCCCAAGCACACATGACCTATTTCTATGACGAGGACATTTGTTTCACTCGCCTCGGGTTTCCGCACATGCTGTCGCCGCGCAACGCACCTCCGGGCATGGGCAACATTCAGGCGGAAGTCTACTTCTCGGACAAGTACAAACCGCTGACGGGTTCCCCCGACGACTTGATCGAACCTGTCATACGCGATCTCCGGCGCTGTGGCCTGCTCCGCGAAAACGATCGCATCTTGTCCAAGAAAACCATGCTCCTCCGCTATGCCAACATCATCTTCGACCTCGAACGTGCCGACGCTCTTAAAGTAGTCCACGGTTATCTCGACGACCTCGGCATCGCGTATTGCGGTCGCTACGGCGACTGGGGCTACATGTGGACGGACGAGAGCTTTATCAGTGGAGAACGCGCCGCGGAGCGGGCGCTTTCCGTTCACTCTCAAGCGGCCAGATAACCTGCTTTTGTAGCGTCACATCAAATCAATGGACGACCTGAAAGAAAAAACAATTCGTGGTGCCTCAATGAGGCTCTTCGCGCAAGGAGCAAGCTTTCTACTTCGCGTTGTTTCTCTCATGGTCTTGGCTCGGCTACTTCAGCCGAACGATTTCGGTTTAGTGGGAATGGTCACCGCCATCACCGGAGTCTTGAGCCTATTCCGAGATTTTGGCCTCTCCGCGGCAACGGTTCAACGCGTCAGCATCACGGACGAGCAGACCTCAACTCTTTTCTGGTTGAACGCTTTCGTTGGCGCGGTTCTGACAGTTTTGGCGCTCGCATCGGCGCGGGCTATCGGCGCCTTTTACCATGAGCCTCGTCTGGTTGGCGTCACTTTCATCGTCGCCGCGGGGTTTTTGTTCAACGGATTCGGTGTCCAACACTCCGCTCTTCTTCAACGCCAAATGCGTTTTACAGCTCTGGCGACAATCGAGCTTGTTTCTCTGGTCGCCAGCACAATAGTCGCGATTGTCTTTGCCATGGCTGGATTTGGGTATTGGGCACTCGCCTGGATGACGCTTTGCGCTCCAGTCTTTTCTACAATTGGTTTATGGGTGGCAGCGCGATGGGTTCCCGGAATGCCGCGCCGAGGCGCAGGGATTCGCTCCATGCTCCGCTTCGGTGGAACCATGACTCTGAACGGGCTGGTCATCTACGTCGGCTCAAACTTCGAAAAAATCTTGTTGGGCCGCTTCTGGGGTGCGGAAGCGATTGGCATCTACGGTCGTGCTTATCAGTTGATTCGTATGCCGATCGACAGCTTGAACTTCGCAGTCGGCGAGGTTGCTTTTTCTGCTCTTTCTCGACTGCAGGGTGACCAAGCTCTTCTGAAACGCTATTTTCTCCGAGGCTACTCTCTCGTCCTCGTGCTCACGCTTCCGATTACTTTTGGCTGCGCTCTCTTTGCGGGTGACCTCATCGCTGTTCTTCTTGGCCCAAAGTGGCAGAGCGCCGCACAAATTTTTCGTTTGCTTGCCCCAACGATTCTTGCGTTTGCGATTCTCAATCCGATGGGTTGGCTTATGAACGCAATGGGGCTCGTTGGCAGGGGATTAAAAATCGCCCTGGTTTTGGCTCCCATCATGATCGCCGGTTACGCGGTCGGTCTGCCTTACGGTCCCAAAGGTGTCGCGATTTCCTATTCCGTCGTAATGACACTTGCAACCGTTCCGCTTCTCGCTTGGGCAATACACAACACTCCGATTGGCTTGTCCGAAGTATTCAGCTCCATTGCTCGTCCGCTTGCCTCAATCTGTATTGCCTCCATTGCGGCTTACGGAGCCAGCGTTCTCTGGGGCGGATTTCTCGCCATGTGGCTCCGTCTCTTGGTAGAACTCACTGTTCTCTTTGTGATCTACGGAGCGTTTCTCGCATTTGTCGTCGGCGACAAGACTCTCTACTTGGACGTTATTCGGGGGCTGCGTGGACAAGCTGTCACGCCGAAAAATGCCACTTCTGTCTAGTTTTGGAGTTACACGAGGTCGACCAATTTGATTTTTTGGTTCTATTCAACTTGAGCGTTGCCAGCGCTGGGTCGCGCAGGTTTCTCGAAACGCAGGGAGTGAATTGACGGAGGAAATGGATGGGGAATTCAACCAAGCTGAAAGTGGGCGATTGGGTCGAAGTCCTCAGCAAAGAGGAGATCCTTCGCACGCTTGATAGCAAGGGCCAGCTCGATGGCATGCCCTTCATGCCTGAGATGTTTCAGTATTGCGGCCAGAAATTCCAGGTCCACAAGCGTGGACACAAGTCATGCGATCCTGACTTCTTCAGTCGCCGAATTGGCGCAGCCGTTCACTTCCAAGCGAGATGCGATGGTTCGGCGCACGGCAGTTGTCAGGCCGGTTGTTTGCTCACGTGGAAAGATGAATGGCTAAAACCTGCTCAGCCCGGCGCATCATCTTCCACCCAGCTCGTCAAAATAGAATCGCCCGCAAGCAATGGGAACTCTGCAAACGCTTCCGGCTGCACGGAAGCCGACGTGTGGGCCAATGCAAAGAGCCCAGGCCCCGAAGGGCCCGAGACTGTCTACGTTTGCCAAACCACCCAAGTACCCCACGCTGGCAAACTCCTGAAGTGGTGGGACCTCCGACAGTACATCGAGGACTATACTTCTGGAAATGTAACTCTTTGGCGCCTCTTCAAAGGTTTCGTTTATTCGAGTTACTACAACCTGAGTAACGCTGGCATTGGTGTTGGGCCTGCAATGCGATGGTTTTACGATCTCGCCTGTCCCCTTTGGCGCGGAAGTAAGTGGCCACGAAAGGTTGGAACAATACCGACAGGGTCGCCAACTCCCATCGCAAGTCTTAACTTACAGCCAGGGGAACTCGTCCGCGTCAAATCCCACGAGGAGATTCTCAAGACCGTCAACGTCGATTACAAAAACCGTGGCTTGCATTTTGACGCCGAGATGGTTCCTTATTGCGGCGGATCCTACAAAGTACTCAGCTCTGTTACTAAGGCGATTGACGAAAAGTCCGGAAAAATGGTCAAAATGAAGACTCCGTGCATAATTCTCGACTCCGTTATTTGCCAGGCGCAGTACAGCGCGTGCCGCATGTTTTGTCCCAAAAGTACTTGGGCATACTGGCGAGAGATTTGGCTTGAAAGGGTCGATGCGCAGTTGCATATCCACGGAAACAAAACGGACCGGGCCGGCACTGAGGGGACCGGGACCTGGGCCGAGAAAGTGATATCCGGGAGTTAAAGAATGCAAAATGAACCGCTAGTCAGTGTTGTTACCCCTGTCTACAATGGTGCGCGGTTTCTCGCGGAATGCATCGAAAGTGTGTTGGTTCAGACGTACCAGAACTGGGAATACATAATTGTCGATAACCATAGCACGGACGGAACTTCTCAGATTGCTGAGGAATACGCGCGCATAGACCCGCGAATCCGCGTCTATCACAATGACGAGCTATTGCCCATAATCGCCAACCACAATCATGCGCTCAGCCTCATCTCCCCCCATAGCAAGTATTGCAAGATTGTGTCAGCCGACGATTGGCTTTATCCGGAATGCCTCACGCGAATGGTTCAACTAGTTGAGGCAAACCCATCTGCGGCAATCGTGGGATCCTATCAGATCAGCGGCGGTGACCAAGGATGGTATGTGAGAGGCACAGGTTTGCCGGTCTCACGCACTTTGATTAGTGGTCGAGAGATTTGCCGCAAGTATCTGTTAGAAGATCTATACGTATTTGGGGCTCCGACAACAAACCTGTACAGATGTGACGACATTAGAAATACCGAAGCGTTCTTCCCAAATCCGAGCGCTGAGGCAGATATTAGCGCATGCCTAAATCAACTCAGGCATGCTGATTTCGGATTCATTCATCAAGTGCTGTCGTATGAGAGATTTCACGACGACAGGGTTTCAACGCGATCGAGATCATTCTACGCGTACACGCTTTCCAGGCTCAGCGATTTGCAGACGTACGGTCCAGACTATTTGACAGAATCCGAATTAAAAAGACGAATAGCAGAAGTATTGGTAGACCACTACAAACTTCTTGGTATCGCGGTCGTGAATTTTCGGGAACGAGCATTTTGGCGACATCAGAAGAAGCGGCTTGCAGAGCTAGGATTTCCTCTTAGTCGCGTGAAGCTGTTTGGGGCAACCTGCGCGAAAATACTAGATTTGTTTTTCGCTCCAAAAGAAACCTTCGGCAAGTTTCGAAGGCGAACGAAGCACTCTGTATTGCCACACCCCACAAAGTAGGATGGTGCGCATAGCCGATGAATTTAAGGGCAATTGCATGAGTCTAGTTGTACCCGGTCGGCGAGCTTAGCAAATTCGGACTTTGCAACACGGCTGCAATCACTAACTTTTCTTTTGATTCAAGGAGTCATCTATGAAAGTTGTACTTTTTTGTGGCGGCCTTGGCACGCGTCTCCGCGACTATTCAGAGACCATACCGAAACCCATGGTGACCATTGGTTATCGACCCGTTCTCTGGAACGTTATGAAGTACTACGCTCACTACGGGCACAAGGACTTCATTCTCTGCCTGGGTCACCGTGCGGACGCAGTCAAAAATTATTTTTTGAATTACAACGAATGCGTCTCCAATGACTTTGTCTTGTCCTCAGGTGGAAAGAAACTTGAGCTCTATAATAGCGATATCCAGGATTGGCGAATTACCTTCGCCGACACCGGTGTCGATTCCAATATTGGTCAGCGGCTAAAAGCAATCGAAAAATACGTCGCGGAAGAGGAAGAATTCCTGGCCAACTACAGTGACGGCCTCACCGATCTTCCGCTTCCAGAGCAGCTCGATCACTTCCATGCGCACGATAAGATCGCTAGCTTTCTTGCCGTCCGCCCAAATCTCAGCTATCACATGATTTCTATGGAAGAGGGCGACGCCAGCCTAGTCTCCGGCATTCGTGCCATCAACAACGGGACGGTTCGCATTAACGGCGGATTCTTTGCTTTCAAGACAAAGATCTTTGATTACATCCGAGATCGGGAAGAACTCGTCAACGGACCCTTTCAAAGACTCATCAACGAGAGGCAATTGATCGCTTATCCCTACGACGGCTTCTGGGCATCCATGGATACCTTCAAGGATAAACAAGAGCTTGACGCTTTGTGGGGAACTGGCTCGGCTCCTTGGGAAGTTTGGAAACCCGGTCGAGACAAGAAAGCCGCTGCCCAGCCCGCGTTAGCGAGCAAAACTAAATGCGCTCTCTGAGCTTTTCAGAGGATTCCACGTCTCGATTGAATATCCTCTGTATTGGAGCTCACTCGGACGACATCGAGATCGGCTGTGGCGGAACGATTCTGCGTCTCGCATCTCAATACCCCAATTCTGTGTTTCATTGGGTTGTATTCAGCGGAAATGAAGTTCGCGCTGAGGAAGCTCGGCGAGCTGCCGCGCTATTCGCAGGAACAAATTCCCTGAAAGGTCCTCTCCTCCAGTCTTTTCGTGACGGTTTCATGCCGTTCCATGGAGAAGAAGTGAAATCCGTGTTCGAGGAATTGAAGACGATTTCTCCGGACATTGTTTTTACTCACAATCGCAATGACGCACACCAGGATCATCGCTTGCTAGCTGAGCTCACCTGGAACACCTTTCGCGATCACTTCATTCTGGAGTACGAAATCCCCAAATATGATGGCGACATGGGCCGTCCGAGCGTGTTCGTGCCTCTTGATACCGAACTCTGCAAGCGAAAAGTCCAGTACCTGATGGACGCGTTTCCATCGCAGAGATCGAAGCCGTGGTTTCAATCCGACACCTTCCTTTCCCTCTTAAGACTACGAGGTATGGAGTGCAATGCTCCCAGTGGATACGCCGAGGCGTTCTACTGCCGCAAGTTGACACTTTAATGAGATACTTTGCGGAATCTGAAACTTTGTACTGGATTGATTCAATCGTTTCTTCTTTTAGTGCGAGAGACGGGAGGATTAGTTTTGTGCAATTTGTGGATTTTTGGGAACCGAAATATGCTCGAGTTTCCAGTATCCCTGTGGTCGTACTCGCCACTGTAATCTACATTATGACTTCCGGCTGCTCCGCACCATTGCCACCGGCTACTACTTCTCCCACAACATCTGCAACTTCAACGACTCCAAAATCCTACTCCACCACCTTTCCGCTCACAGAAAAACCCATTTCTGAAAATGCAACCTGGCTCGGTGGTCAAACCGCCGGCGGAAATCTTTGGGGAGACGTCCAGACAAATGGCCAAATTGCCTTTGGCATGAGCGAGCCCACAGAGTACGGGGATCCAACTGCACTTCTGACGGGAACGTGGTCACCGGCGCAGTCTGTGACCGGCGTCGTGAGGATAAGCAACGCTCCAACGGGAAACTTTAGTCATGAAATTGAACTGCGTCTACGCACGACTATAGGTCAGAGGAATATTACGGGATATGAAGCATACTGTAGTGTAATGCCTGATAACCCATATTGCCATATCGCGCGCTGGAACGGCCCAAATGGGAGCTGGTGTAACATTGAGTCATCGACACCCAAAACATTCGCGGCAAACGGTGATGTGCTTATGGCGACTGCCACGGGAACGAACCCAACCGTCATCACAATGTACAAGAATGGAACGCAAATAATGCAAGCTGTCGACCGTGGCCAGAACTGTGTTCCCGGTGGTGCCGCAGGTCCATTCGTCTCCGGTAATCCGGGAATCGGTTTTTACAATAATGCTGACAACACTTGGAGTAATTTTGGCTTTTCGAGTTTCTCGGCGAAAAACATTACTACAAATCCCTAAGGCGGAAGCGCAGGTTAGTCCGCTTTAAAGCGCCAAGTTTCTCTTTCGAGGAAAACACAAGCAATAGCCAGCCGCAGCGCCGGCCGTGTTCCGGCTTCTTCCTAAATCACTTCGCACACTTTACTTCGTCTTGGTCACTTTTCATTCGTGACTGAACTGGATTTTACATTGTCAGCCGCCTCGAAATCGCTGAGACCAAGGCCAGCCGCTGTTGCATTCTCGCTGTTAAAACCTAGGCCGGGGCTACCGGCGGAGTAGCTACTATCTGTCAGAGAAGTAATGGCAACTCCATTTATGTATGCGGTCAGCAGGTTGCCAATTGCAGTCGCCTTGATCACGTCTCCGCTCTTTAGTCCTGGTCCTGTAGTTCCGCCGAGCTTTGTCCAATTGCCTAAGGCGCCGTCGAATCGCGCGATCTGAACATATTGCGAACCGTCACTGCCCAATCGGAACTTAAACACATATCCGGTGATGCTGTTTGATGCGATGCTCGTGCGAAGTCGCAGTTGCACCTCACCGGAATTGTTGTCGTTCTGATTTAGCGCATACACAGTGGCTTGAGCACTCTGGTTGGAACTCCAGGCTCCGGAAAGCACGGCCGTCGAATCTGTAGATCCCGCCTCACTGCCCGATGCAATGCCCCCAGCGGTGCGTACATTTGCCCAGTCAAGTCCCACAGTTCCGCCGTTGATCCACCTACCATCCTCAGAAATAGGACTCTCTGCCTGTGCGAAACTGGTCGAATAAGTCTTTTGCGTTCCTGAACTCACTTCCAATGTAGCTGCTTTGCTGGTGACTGAACCGGCTGAATTGCTCACGACGACATCAAAGGTTGCGCCGTTATCCGCAATTGTGGTGGCCGGAGTTGTATAGCTCGCAGCCGTTGCACCCCTGATGTTTGACCCGTTTCTCCGCCACTGGTAAGTAAATGCTGCACTTCCGCCAGCGGTCACCGTGAATTTCGCCGTCGAACCCGTCACGACTGCCAAGCTTGTCGGTTGGTTCGTAATGGTCGGCGTTACCCCCACGGCCGCGTCTGCCACCGCATTGCTGGACATGTTTGCGTTTTGAACGAATGCTTGGGCAGCTGTAGTGACAACACTGGCGGTGGCGGTGAAATTAACGAATCCGTTAGAAGTGACTGGCGCTCCACCATCATTGAAAAATCCGATGCCGGGATTCCCTGTGCGGAACACTGGCCCAAAGCTCCCGGTATCCGTCACCGACGCTTGCAAGACGTTGTTGATGAACGCCTGGATGGTTACGGAGCCATCGGAATTGTTGACTATCGTTCCTTTGAGGATATCGTTCGGGGCGCACGCGTTGCTGCCTGAAGCAATGATAGTGAATGCCCCTAGCGCCCCTTCCCATCTCACGATTTGCAAGACAGGTCCGCCGACGCAGAGGATTTCATACCCGGTGATGTTATGCGGAGCTACCGTTGTGTGTAGACGAATCTCCATCTCCGCAGCAAATGGACCAGAATGGAAAACTTGAGCAGATGCCGTTTGGTTGGGCCCCCAAGTACCTGCGAGGATGGCAGTAGAGTCGTCAAAAGTTGTCCCGTTGCCAGTCTGAGTGCCGAACGCAAAGTTCGGAGTTGTCTGAACGTTCTTCCAATCGAGTCCAACGCACAAAGAAGTGTCGGCACATGTTCCGCCATTTATCCACTTGTGCCCTTCGGAAATGGGATTCTCCGTGAGTGGGAAAGTAGTTGAGTAGGTCGTTTGCGCTCCGGAGTTTACTGTTAGAGTCGCCGAATTGCTGGTAGCTAAATCAACCGAGTTGCTGACAACGACGGAGAAAGTAGAGCCGTTATCCGCGGTCGTGGTGGCGGGGGTGGTGTAACTGGCAGCGGTAGCGCCGCTGATGTTGGAGCCGTTCTTCTGCCATTGGTAGCTGAGAGGAGCGGTGCCGTTGGCGACCACGGTGAACGTTGCCGTTTGCCCAGCGGTGACGGTCTGACTCGCCGGCTGTGTGGTAATCGTCGGCGCTACCGCAGCTGCACTCACGGTTAAAGTGGCTGCACTGCTAGCAACTGTACCGGCCGAATTGGCGATGACGACACTGAAAGTTGAGCCGTTATCCGCGGTCGTGGTGGCGGGAGTGGTGTAACTGGCAGCAGTAGCGCCGCTGATGTTGGAACCGTTCTTCTGCCACTGGTAGCTGAGAGGAGCGGTGCCGTTGGCGACCACGGTGAAAGTCGCCGTTTGTCCAGCAGT
>Ga0210406_10000093_pt1 | contig 137244 bp, 121 predicted proteins | sample IncBWC30MmetaG_FD_155454 | JGI IMG/M metagenome (GOLD analysis project Ga0210406, IMG submission 155454) | Forest soil microbial communities from Barre Woods Harvard Forest LTER site, Petersham, Massachusetts, United States - Inc-BW-C-30-M | ecosystem: Environmental > Terrestrial > Soil >... | reverse complement strand
ATGATATCCATGGCGACCCTTCCTTGCCTAATCGGGCTTCGCACTTTGCGGCCCAGGCGACTGTTCGGGTTCGATGGACTGACGGACGGGGCACCTGTCTCACCCACGGTCTGCAACGACCTTGGGGTCTGCGGACTCCCGTCCGTCACCGCACCGTCTACAATACCAGACGAACGGACTTTCGACTTACAAGGGGTTCACGTCTATCGATAAAGTGTAACCCCTCACCCGGATCGCATCTGCAATGCGACATAGCCGAAGCTTTGCTTCGGCGTCCTTTAAAGGAACGGCCGCCGTAGGCGGCCTATGCCTCTCCCGCAAGGGGAGAGGTGAACCGAGTCTGCTTAGTGGAGTTAGGGATTTGACATTCGCTGACGAACTCGCGACCAGATGGGGTGCGAATGTCAAATCCACTCCACTGGTGGTCCGATTCCAACATTCGCATCCCTTCTCGGCCGGCAATTTTGCGAATGTTGGAATCAAAGGACCACCAGCAAATATAAGTTTCCAGTGGAGTTAGGGATTTGACATTCGCTGACGAACTCGCGACCAGATGGGGTGCGAATGTCAAATCCACTCCACTGGTGGTCCGATTCCAACATTCGCATCCCTTCTCGGCCGGCAATTTTGCGAATGTTGGAATCAAAGGACCACCAGCAAATATAAGTTTCCAGTGGAGTTAGGGATTTGACATTCGCTGACGAACTCGCGACCAGATGGGGTGCGAATGTCAAATCCACTCCACTGGTGGTCCGATTCCAACATTCGCATCCCTTCTCGGCCGGCAATTTTGCGAATGTTGGAATCAAAGGACCACCAGCAAATATAAGTTTCCAGTGGAGTTAGGGATTTGACATTCGCTGACGAACTCGCGACCAGATGGGGTGCGAATGTCAAATCCACTCCACTGGCTTATGCGGAGATCGGCATCACGACGAATTTTTCATTCCTGCGCGGCGGCTCGCATCCGCAGGATTACGTGCATCAGGCGAGTCTTTTGCGCCTGTCCGCCATCGGCATTGCCGATCACAATACGCTGGCAGGCGTGGTTCGGGCCTATAACGAACTCGGAAATACCGCGATCAAATTCAAGCCAAAACTTTTGATCGGATCGCGGCTGGTCTTCACCGACAACACACCTGATATCCTGGCTTTTCCGCGCGATCGCGCGGCTTACGGCCGGTTATGCCAGTTGCTCACCCGCCGCAAGCTCGGCAAGGACACCCTCAAAGGCGAGTGCCACCTGAAACTCGACGACCTCCTCGAATTTGCCGAAGGCCAGCTTCTCACACTCGCCCTGCCGCATCGCTTCGAGGAAACAAAAGCGCTTCAGATCCTGGATCGGTTGCGATCGAGCCGTGCCAATGGCGTGTGGCTGGCCGCCAGCCTGTTGTACCGGGGCGACGACCGCCGCCGGCTGGCGCGGCTTCAGCGCATGGCTGATTGCGCTTCCGTGCCGCTGCTTGCGACCAATGACGTGCTCTATCATCATCCGTCGCGCCGCCCGTTGCAGGATGTGCTCACCTGTATCCGCGAGAAGACGACCATCGAGACCATCGGCAAGCGCCTCGAAGCCAATGCCGAACGCCATCTCAAGCCGGCGGATGAAATGACGCGGCTGTTCCGCGACGTGCCGGAGGCGATCGCGGAAACCACCAGGTTTGCCGGTCGCATCGTCTTTTCGCTCGATCAGCTCAAATACCAGTATCCCGACGAGCCGGTTCCGCCGGGCAAGACCGCACAGCGCCATCTGGAAGACCTGACCTGGCAGGGCGCGCACAGACGATTTCCACTCCGGATTCCGCCCAAGACCAAAAAGGTCTTGCACAAGGAATTGCGCCTGATCAGGAAACTGAAATATGCGCATTACTTTCTCACCGTGCACGACATCGTCCGTTATGCACGCGAGCAGAAAATCCTGTGTCAGGGCCGGGGATCGGCGGCGAATTCGGCCGTCTGTTACGTGCTCGATGTGACCTCCGTCGATCCGACCAAGATCGATCTGCTGTTCGAGCGCTTCATTTCCAAGGAACGGCTGGAACCACCCGACATCGACGTCGATTTCGAGCATTCGCGGCGCGAGGAGGTGATGCAATATGTCTACCGGAGATACGGCCGGCACCGCGCAGCTGTTATCGCGACCGTCATTCACTATCGGCCGCGCAGCGCGATCCGCGACGTCGGCAAGGCGCTGGGGTTGACCGAGGATGTGACTTCGGCGCTGGCGGATACGGTGTGGGGGAGTTGGGGCAAGGGGCTTGACGAAAATCAGGTCAGGCAGGCGGGACTTGATCCGCAGAACCCGATGGTGGAGCTCGCGGTCGAACTCGCCGCCGAGCTGATCGAGTTTCCGCGGCATCTCTCCCAGCATGTCGGCGGCTACGTGCTCACCCAGGACCGGCTCGATACTTACGTGCCGATCGGCAATGCCGCGATGGACGACCGCACCTTCATCGAATGGGACAAGGACGACGTCGATGCGCTGAACATGATGAAGGTCGATGTGCTGGCGCTGGGGATGCTGACCTGCATCCGCAAATGTTTCGATCTCATCGCAGATCATAAAGGCGAGCGCTGGGAGCTGGCGACGGTCCCGAAGGAACAGAAGCCGGTCTATGACATGCTGTGCCGGGGTGAATCGCTCGGCGTCTTCCAGGTCGAGAGCCGCGCGCAGATGAACATGCTGCCGCGCTTAAAGCCGCGCAAATTCTACGACCTCGTCATCGAAGTCGCCATTGTGCGGCCAGGCCCGATCCAGGGCGACATGGTGCATCCCTATCTTCGCCGGCGCAATGGCCAGGAAAAGGAGGTCTACCCGTCGCCGTCGCCCACCCATGGCGACAAGGATGAATTGCGAAAGGTCCTGCACAAGACGCTCGGCGTGCCGCTGTTCCAGGAGCAGGCGATGCGGATCGCGATCGAGGCCGCAAAATTCACCCCCGAAGAGGCCAATGGCCTGCGCCGCGCCATGGCGACATTCCGCAATGTCGGCACGATCGGAAAATTCGAATCCAAGATGGTCAACAACATGATCGCGCGCGGTTACGATCCGCAATTCGCGAAAAACTGCTTTGACCAGATCAAGGGGTTCGGCTCTTATGGTTTCCCCGAAAGCCATGCCGCAAGCTTCGCGCAACTAGTCTATGTCTCGTCATGGCTGAAGCATTTTCACCCCGACGCTTTTTGCTGCGGCTTGTTGAATTCGCAGCCGATGGGCTTTTATGCCCCGGCGCAGATCGTGGGCGATGCGCGCAAGAACGGCGTCGAGGTGCGCGAGATCGATGTCTCCTTCAGCTACGCCCAGAATACGCTGGAGGAAAAAAGCGGGAAATATTGCGCGGTGCGGCTCGGTTTTCGCCAGATCGACGGATTCAGGTGGACCGATCCGGACGAGGCGCGGTTGAAGCGAATTCAGCAGTCGTTCCGGGATGGTGCGTCCGATTCGTCATTCCGGGATGGTCCGAAGGACCAGACCCGGAATCTCGAGATTATATTGGGAGATTCCGGGTTCGCGCTTCGCGCGCCCCGGAATGACGATGTGGGGGAAGCGGACGACTGGGCCGAGCGCATCGTCGCCGCGCGAGCCCGCCGTCCCTTTACGTCGCTGGAGGATTTCGCCCGAGACACCGCATTGCCCAAGCGCGCGCTGATTCTTTTGGCGGACGCCGATGCGTTTCGTTCCATCGGGCTTGACCGCCATGCCGCGTTGTGGGCGGTGCGGCGCCTGCCCGATGACGTCCCGCTGCCTCTGTTCGAGACGGTCGCCGCGCGTGAACAGCCGGATGAGGAGGCGCAACCGCTGCCCTTGATGCCGCTCGCCGAGCACGTGGTGGCGGATTATCAGACCATCCGCCTGTCGCTGAAAGGCCACCCGATGCAGTTTCTGCGGTCGAAATTTGAACGCGAACGGGTCATCGCCTGCGCGTCCGTTTCCGATGCCAGAGACCGGCAATATGTCCGCTGTGCCGGCGTGGTGCTGGTGCGGCAGCGTCCGGGCAGCGCCAAGGGCGTTGTCTTCATGACGCTGGAGGATGAAACTGGCATCGCCAACATCGTGGTGTGGCCGAAGGTGATGGAACGTTTTCGCAAAGAGGTGATGGGCGCGCGGCTGGTGCTGGTCGAAGGCTATATTCAAAGCAGCCCCGAAAAGGTCGTGCATCTCGTGGCCGAAAGACTGTTCGATCGCTCCCGCGATCTCGTTGGCCTTGCCAACGATGCGTTCAGCCGAAAGCACCCCGTGCCGGCGGGACCTGCGCTGATCGAGCCGCTCAATGACGATTCCCGCGATCATCTGGACAGTCCTGCCCAGAAAATCCGCCATCCCCGCGACGTGCGCATCCTGCCGCCCTCGCGGGATTTTCATTGAGGCCGTGAGAGCTGGATCGCTTCGACGCCAGGCGCTTCGCCCTTGGCTCGACACCGATCAAGCCGGATCGAAATAATGGATCTCCATTAGCATACAACCGGTTTCCGATTTGAACGGACCGTGAAACACGCCAGGCGGCCGGCAGGCATAAGTGTTCGGCTTGAAAGCTTCACCCCCCTTGCCATGCTCGTCGTTTCCGACCGTCAGGTCGCCGGAGAACAGAAACACTTCCTCCCAATATTCGTGAACGAACGGCGTTGTCGTGTAGACACCTGGCGCGAAGCGCAACAGTCGGGTCCGACTGCCGCGCTTGTCGGTCTCGTTGAGCGCTCCCGACAGGATCTTCTGCTGAATGCCCGGGGGATACCCAGCCGGAGTTTCCCATCCCTTCGACATGTCGAGGGTATAAAATTCTTCGTGGAGCTTGTTGATAGCCATTGGAATTCTCCTCGGAGAGTTTGGCGAACGCCCGGATCGGTGGAAGCCGGATCGATCACTGATCTCGTCGGCGGGATCATAACTGGAGAGAATCCCGTCGAGCAACGACGCCGTATTTCAGTCAGGTGCGGAAGGAAGCTTGCCTCGGCAACACGACGAACGCCAAATTCACGATACCCGACCATAGCTTGCCGTGAGAAATGCCAATGCTCCTTCCGACCTGCGGATGTGCTAGGCTGGCGACGAAGCATGGAGAGGAGCAGCGCCGATGCAGTGCAAGACCGGGGCCGAGCACCTTCGATCGCTGAAGGATGGTCGAAAAGTCTACATAGACGGAAAGCTCGTCGACGACGTCACCACGCACGCGGCGTACCGCAACGCAACTGCTTCCGCGGCGCTGTTGTACGACTACCAGGCGCGCCCCGAGAACGTCGAGCTTATGACTTTCGTGCCCGAAGGCGGCACGCGGCGCGTGAATCGCTGCTGGCAAATGCCGCGCAATTACGAAGAACTCGTTCAGCGGCGCAAAGCACTGCAGGCATGGGCGCAGGTGAGCTATGGGTTTCTGGGCCGGTCACCTGATCATGTCGCCTCTACAATCATCGGCCAGCGCATGGGTCTCGAGGTCTTCCAGAAGCATGGACCAAAACGTGCCAAGGCGCTTGCCGATTACGTGGATTACGTCACCAGAAATGATCTGTTCCTCACCTACGTCATAGTCAACCCGCAGGCTGATCGCTCTAAGGACTGGGGCGAGCAGGTGGAAGAGCTCGTTGCACAGATCGTCGATGAGGACACCACGGGATTGACGATCCGCGGCGCCAAAATGCTGGGCACCAGCTCGATCATGGCCAACGAGGTGTTTGTCGCCAATCTGCAGCCACTCAAACCCGGCGAGGAAGCCCTTGCTATCTCCTGTGCCCTGCCGATGAACACCGCCGGGCTGCGGGTACTCTCGCGCAAAAGTTACGAGGCGCATGCTGTCTCGGTCTACGATAATCCACTGTCAGCGCGCTTTGACGAGAATGATGCGCTTCTTTACTTCGACAACGTGAAAGTGCCATGGGAACGCGTGTTCGTCCATCGCGACACTGACATGTGTCGCGCCCAATTCCACGACACACCGAGCCACGTCTTCCAGAACTATCAGGCCCAGATCCGGCTTTCGGTGAAGATGAAATTTCTGGTTGGCCTGGCGCACAAGATCACCGAGGCGATCGGTACCACAAATATGCCCCAGGTGCGCGAACAGCTCGGTAGCCTGGCGGCCAATGCCGGCATGGTGGAGGCAATGCTTTCCGGCATGGAAGCCTCGGGTGGCAAACGCGGCGAATTCTATGTGCCAAACCGGCATCTGCTTTATGCGGCGCAGGTGATAACGCAGGACCTCTATCCGCGTCTGATAAATCTCATTCGCGATCTCGCCGGGGGCTCGCTGATCATGCTGCCATCATCCTTCCGCGACTGGGCCAATTCCGAGCTCGCACCTATCTTGCGCAAGACGCAGAGATCGCCGAACTTCAATTCCGAGGACAAGGTCAAGCTGCTGAAGGCGGCCTGGGATGCCGTCGGCTCGGAGTTTGGTTCGCGGCATACGCAGTATGAGATGTTTTACGCAGGTGCTCGTTTCGTCACCGCCGGTCACAGCTACCGTACCTTTGATTGGGGTGCGGCGCGCGGCATGGTCGATCATTTGCTGTCGACCTATAACCTGGACGAGGAAGTCGTCGAGCCTGCCGCGGAATAAATCCACTTTGCAGGGCAATAGTTGCCGAGTTGACAAAAATGACCTTCACGCCGGGTGAATTTCGGAAGGCGCTGGGAGTTTTCCCCACTGGCGTTGCAGTTGTGGCAGCCCGTGCGCCCGACGGGCTGCTTCAGGGAACGACGGTGAGCTCGTTTAACTCGGTCTCACTTGATCCGCCTCTGGTGCTGTTCTCTCTCGCGCGCACGGTACTCAGCTTCTCGGCTTGGCAGGCGGCAAACGTATGGGGCATCAGCGTGCTGCACGAGACGCAGGACGGCCTGTCGACCCGGTTTGCCCAATCGGGGGGCGGCAAATGGCTGGGCTTCGAGCCAATCGCCGGTGTCACCGGTGTTCCGCTTATTCCAGGTGCTTTGGCCTATTTCGAGTGCGAACGCTACGCCGTGCACGACGGCGGAGACCATCTGATCTTCGTTGGCCGCGTGTTGGCACTCGGTCGGCCATCGGGGTCGTCCTCTCGCCCACTCATCTTCTTCGCCGGCCGTTACCATCAGATCGACCGGCCTCGTCAAGGCGCGAGCGAGAGCGATGAGGGCATCTTGCACGGTTGGTGACCACGAAAGGCAGTAGAACGATCGAGCTCTTGGAACTCGTCATGCAATGCAAACCCCGTGCTTGCCGCGGCGTTGGAAGCAACTATGCAGCTGAAGTCTCCAGGTGAAAATGGTTTGGCGATGACCGGTGCAGGCAAGCCGGAGCGGATGGACTATGTGGATGCCGTGCGGGTCTTCTTGATCCTGCTCGTCGTGGCCCACCATTCCGTCGAATCCTATGTCGTAGCCCAACCGCCGGAGATTCCATTGCCAGATCCGCCACTGGCGCGCGGAGGGGTTTTCCTGTGGGTGAACGCGGCCTTTTTCATGGGATTGTTCTTTTTTCTCGGCGGCTACTTCACTCCGGGAGCGTTCGACCGTAAAGGCCCGGCGACTTTCCTTTCCGACCGCGCGCTGCGGTTGGGTGTGCCGCTTGCGCTGGGGACGATCCTGATCGTTCCGCTGGCGGGCTGGTCGCATATTGCGCTTGATCCGACCCTGCCGCCGGTAAGCTACTGGACCTATCTGACCCGGGATTTCTTCGGAGGCGGTCCAAAGCCTGACTATTGGCCGCCGACAGAGCGCTGGCCGGTTTTCAACTTCGGCCATCTCTGGTTTCTCGAACATCTCCTGGTCTATGCCGTGCTCTATGCCGCATTTCGCGCGATCATGCCGCCGGATGACGGCAAGCTATGGCGCAAACCACCTTCTCATCTGGCTCTCGCGACTTACGCAATACTGCTTGCCGGGGCGACCTTCATCGTCCGTCTCTGGTACCCCCAGGGCCGTTGGATTGGATTTCTTCACTTTATCCAGATGGAGCCCGCGCATCTGCCGCAATATATGAGCATGTTCGTGATCGGCGTGTTCGCTGGCCCGCGCCGCTGGCTGCAGACGATGCCGACGCGGCGCGCCCTGGCCTGGCTTGCGATTGGCGTGGGGCTCGCGCTGCTGGCCTATGTGCTCGCCGCCACGGCAGCGCCAACCGGTGTCGCGGCTGACGATGCCTCGCGCCAATTGCGAATATGCACCGCCGAGGCCTTCATCTGCACAGGCATGTGCGTCGGCCTGCCGGTTTTGTCGCGGGAACTGGGGCTCGGAGCAGGACGCGTGTGGCGGGTGCTCGCGCGCAACGTTTTCGCGGTCTACGTCTTCCACTTTCCGATCGTGTTGCTGCTGCAATGGGCTCTCATCGACGCGCCAATGCCCAAATTTTTGCGCCTGCTCATGACCGTGATCGGCGCGATCGTTGGCTCCTTTGCCTTCACCGACCTCATTGTGCTGCGTCTGCCTTTCGCCCGTCGCATCTTCTGACATGCGACAGCAGGGGGACTCACATGAACTTCGGCAACACTTTGGTCCACAGGGCCTCGGTCGACTTCATCAACTTGCCATGCGGAACCAGCTCGTTGTAGGTGTAGCAGAACAACCAATCGACCGGTTGCCGCTTCATGTTGGCTTCGAGCGCGCGCGTCACGGTATCGACGGTGCCGACCAATGCGTAGCCGAGGTCGATCGATTCCTGTGCGGTCGCAAATTTCTTCGTCACCGGGTCCATCAGGCCGCGGCGGAAGCCGAACGGCTCGAACCACGCCCGGCCGGAGAACCGCCCGGAGTCCTCCCACAACGCCATGGCCTCGTCGTCTGTGTCCGCAATGATGACGTCGCGCAACAAGCCCGTGCCGTGCCCGCGGGGCTTTCCCGACACCTCGGCATAAAGGTCGAACAGCGGTGACGCGTAGGCCTCATGCATCGGCGGCAGGATTGCGGTGACGCCCTCTTGCGCAGCCCATCGAATAGAGTTCGGCGACGACGCGAACGGCAGGAACACCGGCGGGTACGGCTTTTGCAAGGGCTTCGGCACCACGCCGCCGACGTCAGCATGCCATTCTCGACGCCCTTGCCGTATTTCGCCGTGGTCTCGAGATCCCAGGGCGTCGCGCCCGCTGGTATCTTCCAGTACTTGCCGTTGAACGTCAGCATCTCCTCGGTCCAGCATTTCTTGATGATCTGCCAGTTCTCCTCGAACGCCTCGCGGTTGGTCTGATCGATCGCATCATGATGATGCGGCAAGGTTCCCGAGACGCCGTGCGCCTGCTGCGCCATGATGTCGACCCAGCGTCGCTGGTAGCCGCGGGCGAAGCCGGCGCAGGCGCGTCCGCCTGTCATGTGATCGAGCATCGCGATGTCCTCGGCGACGCGGATCGGGTTGGCGGCCGGCAGCACGATACCGAGCTGACCGACGCGGATGCGCTTGGTCTGCATCGCGAAGTAGAGATCCAGCAGTACGGGATTGTTGGAAACCTCAAAGCCCTCGATGTGGAAGTGATGCTCGGTGAAGCTCACCGAATCGTAGCCGAGGTCGTCGGCAAGTTTGATGAGTTCGGTCAGCTCTTTCAACATGCGCTGGTAGAGTTCGGGCCTTGTCGCGGCCATGCCCGCCTCGATCTCGGCGCGCGAGCCGACGCTCGGCAGGCAAAATATCGATGCCTTCATTTTCTTTCCTTCCCGTCCGTGCCTGGTTGTTGATTCATCATAGGACGATCACGATTTTAGGCGAGCCGTAGGTGATCATCACCAAGAGCATCATGCCCCTTGTGACCACGTCGAGAAAAGAGGTGGATGCGCGGGTCGGAGGTAGCGCACGACGTGCGTCATCTCGGACGGCGAAGTCGTGTGGCGCCAGTCGCAAAACCAGTTGCGCCGACTAGCGCATGATCCGGAAAAGTGTGTAGCGGTTTTCCGAAAAGATCATGCGCAAACAATAAACTAAAGCGCGATGGCGATTCGACCAAAAGCCATCACGCTTTAGGACGCGATTCGGGCCAGATGATAGACCGACATGGTCTTGCTGACGCCCTTGAGTTCCGCCTCGCTCTTTTGCACCGGGTATGGCGCAATAATTTCCGCCACAGCCGGCGCGCCGTAAACTTCTTCGGTAATACAAATCTCGTCGCCATCGGCAAGGTTTTGCACCCGCGCTGCGATATTCACCGTCTGGCCAAAATAATCGAGCCGCTCGTTGAGCGTGACCGCGATCGAGGCTCCCCGATGCACGCCAATTTTTAGGGTGAAATCACGCTGCGGGCGGTCCCGATTTAGCTGATCGACGGCCTCGCGCATATCAAGCGCCGCCTGCACCGCATCGGCCGAAGTCAAAAACGCTGCCATCACGGCGTCACCGATCGTCTTGGTGACGGCGCCATTGTGCCGAACAGTGGCGTCGAGAAGATGCTGGAAGTGCCGCTGCACCTGAATGTAGGCGTTAAGGTCGCCGATCCGCTCGTAGAGCGCCGTCGAGCCCTTGAGATCGGTGAATACGAGGGTAACGTCGAGAACCGCAATGCCCTCCGTCGCGCCGATCACCTCCGAGCGGAAGCAGTCGCGAAAGGTTTGTGTCATCAGCAGTCGCTTGCCGGATAAGGACGGCGTGAAGTGAAGCTTCGGGCGCTGAAACGTCGCCATCGGAAGCTGCAGGATGCCGAATACCACCGGCAGCTTGCCAGCGTTGCGAACTTCGAACACGACCTTGCCGGGTGCGATGTTCGCTCTGGCGGTCACGCATTTGCCGCCGTCGAGCATGACCGGCACATGGCTCGGCGTTACGCCCGTCCCGCTTGCGACCGGGACAAAAAAATGGGCGTCGCTGTCGAAATCCTGGCCCAGAAGCGCGCCTTCGGCGGCATCAACCTCGAGATTGGCCGCAGAGCCCGGCTCCATGCGGGTGAGCACCCTCACAAGCCCTTTGGCAGCGTCGCTCCATGGCACGCCGTCGGGCAGTACCCCGCCCGGCGTCAATTTGTAATAGAACACGTAATCCCAGGCCGAAAGCGCATCCGGTTTATGGAAGCGGATGCTGCGCACGGCAGGCGAGACCGTAAACGTCACCGTGATGTAATCGTCGAGCGCGGCGTCATAATCGCTTTGACAGAGGTGGCAGTGGAAATGCGTGTGCAGTTTGCGCAGGCTTCGGAAACTCTCGACAACGTCGGAGCACATCGGACAAACGAGCTGCCAGTCCATGTCGAATAGACCAGCCACGCAGGCATGGAGGAAAAGATCGATGCTTTCAGCCTCGGCAATCGATTTCTCTGTGGCGAACTGGATCGGATTGATGCGGTAGAGTGCCTCGTCCGTGCCCGAGCGCAGCAGCATCTCCAGCCGCGAGACGACGCGCGGACTCCAGGATTTGGCCGCTTCGAGCGCGACCAAGCGCTCTTCGAGCTTTTTTTCGTCGATGATCGCATTACACCGCGATAAAACCTCGATCATCCTCGGCGTTCTGTTAAACCCAAATACACAATTCATGAGTTCGGGGCGAGCCCATCGGGGCGGTATTTTAGCTGGCTGCAACCTTACGACTGAAGGTTATGGTTTGTTCGGTTGTTATTGGCCCAGGCTGTGCAAGCTTTCTCCACACAGCCTGGGCCGCAAAGCGGGCAGGTCACTGATCGAGATAATCAGAGGTCATTCCGTCTGATTTGCCGCGGTCTCGATAACTTGAGCGACCGTCGCTGGCTGAGAAATAAAGACGGCGTGACTTGCACTGACCTCGGTAACCTTGGCACCCGAGCGTTGATACATCCAGCGTTGAAGCTGAGGGCTCACGACATGATCCTGGGTGGTCAGGATCGCGTAACTAGGCTTGGTTCGCCATGCCGCCACCGAGACAGCTGTCCCCAAAGCCTTCTCGGCGAGCTGCTGCTGCGAGTCCGCCATGAATTGAGCATCCGAGGGCGAGACGTCCGCCGCATAGACCTCACGGAATCTCGCTGACGGGATGAAGAAATACTTTTGGGGTGCCCGCATGGCGTCGTTGGGCGGGGCGAACTTTGACAACAGTTGACCGCTGGCTTCCCCCGCGTCGGGTTGCAGTGCGGCCACATAGACAAGCGTCTTGACCTTGGGATCGGTGCCTGCATCGGTGATCACCGAGCCGGCATAGCTGTGACCGACCAGCACGACAGGGCCCTTCTGCTGACCAATGATGCGCTTGGTGGCCTCGACGTCCTCCATGAGGCTGGTGAGTGGCTCTTGCACGATAGTCACATGAAAACCGTCCTTGGACAGGATGTCGTAGACGGCCCGCCAGCCAGAGCCATCGACCAATGCGCCATGGACGATGACAATATCTTTCGCAGCCGGCTTGGGCTCGGCGTGAGCCGCCATCGCGCCACCGAGGGCAAGCATGAGGGCAACAGCAAACTTCTTTCGTAGCGTGGACATTTGACTCTCCAAAATCTCGGGTTGTTTGTGTGCCCGCTTTACAAATGCGGTGCTCTCAGAGATAGTGGCACGATTGACATTTTTGATGCCGATTAGGCCATGCGAATTTCCATACTCGCGCTTGAGGGGACGTTCGACTCCGGTCTCTCAACGGTGCTCGATGCTCTTGCGATGGCCAACACGCTGGCGCAATGGGAAGGAGTGCCTACGCCGGGCTTCGAAGTCACGGTGGTGGGAGTATGGCCCGAAGTGCACACGGCGCTCGGGCTGCGGGTGCCGGTGTGCGAAATTGCCGACGCACCGACCCCCGATTGGGTCATCGTGCCAGCGCTCGCGAGCATAGTGCCCGAGAAACTCCTGCCCGCGCTCCGGCATGATGACGTCATTGACGCTCTCGGTGTCTTGCGTTCTTGGCGTAGCGCCGGCGCTCGCCTTGCGGCAGCCTGTACCGGCACGTTCGTGCTGGCTGAAAGCGGCGTGCTCGACGGGTGCGACGCCACGACGACCTGGTGGCTCACGCCGGTGTTCAGGCAGCGTTATCCGGACGTGCGCCTGGATGCGCATCGCATCGTCGTTCCCAGTGGCGCAATGGTGACGGCTGGTGCCGCCCTCAGTCATCTCGACCTTGCGCTCTGGCTTATCCGAAGCAACAGCCCTGAGCTCGCCGCGCTTGTCGCCAAGTATCTTGTCTTCGATACGAGGCTATCCCAATCGGCCTATATGATTTCTGATCACCTTGCCCATTCCGACCCGCTGGTCGAGCGTTTTGACCGTTGGGTGCGCGAGCGCCTCGGCTCAATACTCACGCTCGATTCGATCGCCGAAGCGCTGGGGACCAGCAAGCGTACGTTGTCCCGACGTCTCGATGCAGTACTAGGCAAGACCCCGGTCGAGTACATTCAAGATCTGCGGATCGAGCGTGCCGTTCACTTGCTGAAAACCAGCAACACCAGCGTCGATCGGATCGCGGAAAAGGTAGGCTATGCAGACGGCGCGACGCTCCGCACGCTGCTGCGCCGACGGCTCGGAAAGGGCATACGCGAGCTGCGACCTCGGGAGTGAGTCCGGCGCTGCGCCAAACAAGGTCAATGCCGCCGGCCGTGCCTATCGTCTCACGCCCGCTTCGCCTTAATGAACCTGTGCGGTGATTTGCCCGACGGGCAAAACAGCTATGCGCTTTTCCGCGAAGTCCAAAAAGTCCAGTCCCTCTCGAAAAAATTTTTCGGTTTCGCCGTCGGGCAAAACACTTTTAGAGATTCGCGCGTCTCGTGCTCCGATAGAGAGGGGCGTATCGCGATCGTCAACGACACGTTGGGCGCGGGATGCGATGGATGTGAATAGCGTCAGGCGCGGTTGATCGATCGCGCCGGACGAGAACGCTTTCCGCATACGGCGAAGTCGTGTGGTTCTGGCGCCCCGACGCTGGCGCTAAGTTGGCGACGATGCTCATCCATCGCGCCGATGACGGGGGCAAGAAAGCCCGGTCCCCGGGAAGAGCGCGAAGGAAACCGTAAAACCATCGCGCAGGGAATGCCGTCATGTTTCGGCGTACCTGTGGTGACTAAAGCTTGTGTGCTCTCATCTTTCGCACACAAGGCCGTGGGTGCAGCCGAAGCACCTGGCATTCCCTGCGCCCTCTTTTTGAGGGTGGTCGGCCAAACGACTCGGGCGCGTTCGCGCCGCGGGAGGGTAAACTCATGTAAGGACGTCATTGCGAGCAGCGATAGCTGCGAAGCAATCCAGTGCCGCGGCGAAAGATTTGGATCGCTTCGCTCGCGATCGCGGTGACGGCGACCGAGTGACTTTTGTGACTCAAATACCGAAAGCCAACCGTTCGATTCCGTCATGGCCGGGCTTGTCCACGCCATCCACGTCTTGTTTGATGCTGTCTTGACGAACACATGGAATTGGCATGCAGACGCCCCGCGAAATCCTGACTGACCTCTGGACTCTCGCCGGAGGTCCGCGTGATGCACTCGACTCCGTCACGCTGACGGGAGAAGAGCCGCAACTGCCGTCATCGTTTCGCGTCGCCGCCGCCGCGCAATCAAGCGTCGCCGCGGCCGGGCTTGCCGCCGCGCACCTCTGGCAATTGCGCAGCGGACAAAGCCAGCAAGTCGCGGTCGACATGCGTCATGCCGTGGTCGAATGCCGCAGCGAACCTTACCTGCGCCTCGACGGCAAGCCGCCGCCGCCGGCATGGGATGCCATCGCCGGTGTCTACAGGACGCGCGATCGGCGTTTCGTCCGCCTGCACACCAATTTTCCGCATCACCGCGAAGCCGTCTGCCAGGTTCTGAACTGCAAGGCGGAGCGCGACGCCGTCCAGGCCGCGCTGATGCAATGGGACGCGGAGCCTTTCGAGACCGCCGCCTATGCCGCGGCCGGCGTGGTGGCGATGATGCGCTCACATGAGGAATGGTCGGAACTGCCGGCTGCCAAAGCGCTTGCGCCATTGCCGGTGCTCACCATTGAGAAAATCGGCGAGGCTGCGCCAAAACCCTGGCCGCGGGGCAATCGTCCGCTCGCGGGCTTGCGCGTGCTCGATCTGTCGCGGGTGATCGCAGGTCCCGTGGCAGGCCGAACGCTCGCCGCGCACGGTGCCGACGTGATGCTGATTTCCGGCCCTGTTCTGCCGGCGATCCCGTGGCTCACGATCGACACCGGCCGCGGCAAATTGACGAGCTTTGTCGATCTCAAGAGCGAGCAGGGACGGGCGCAATTGCGCGATCTGTTGACGGAAGCGGATATTTTTTCGCAAAGCTATCGCCCGCTTGCGCTCGCCCATCTCGGCTTCTCGCCGCAAGACGCTGCAACGATCAATCCCGGCATTGTCTATGTGTCGCTCTCGGCCTACGGCCACGCCGGGCCATGGGCGGAACGCCGCGGCTTCGACTCGCTGGTGCAAACCGCAACTGGCTTCAACCATGCGGAAGGGCAGGCGGCAGGCCTCGATGGGGCGAAGGAATTGCCGGCGCAGATACTCGACCACACCACCGGTTATCTGATGGCCTTCGGCGCCATGATGGCCAAGGCGCGCCAGTCGCGCGAGGGCGGCAGCTGGCACGTGCGCGTGTCGCTCGCACAGACCGGGCGCTGGATCTGGAATTTGGGTCGCGTGCCAAACGGTCTTGCGACCGAAGATTTGAAGGGTGAGGCGATCGCGCCCTTCGTGGAAGAGGCGTCATCGGGCTTCGGCCAGCTCAAATCCATCAGCCACTCGGCGAAGCTGTCGAAGACGCCTGCCTTCTGGGAGTATCCCTCGATGCCGCTCGGCAGTCACGCTCCGCAGTGGCCGGCGCGCCCGTCAGAAGCATGATCCGGACCCGAAGGGCCGTGTCAGCGCAAAGTGTGCAGCCGTTTTCCCTCGCGACAAACGCGGAACGCGTTTGCGCGGAGATCATGCCCCAAAAGAATGGCGCGCCGTGTTTGCTCAAACCAGGTCGGTCACGAGAATCCGTAAAGTCTGGCCGGATTGTCGACCAGAATCTTCTTTCGGATGCCGGCGTCGGGCGCCCACACCGGGAGCTGGTCGAGCAAGCGGCCGTCATCGATCTGGAACAGCGGCGTCACGTCAATTGGCTTCTTGTCCGGCGGCGTCACGGAATTCGGATGCGGCCAATCAGTGCCCCAGACAATGCGGTCGGGATTGGCCGCGATCAGCGATTTGGCGAAGGGTACAGCGTCGGGATAATCCGGCGCCTTGTTCGACAAGCGGTAGGCGCCGGAGATCTTCACATAGCCCTTGCCACTCTTCACCGCTTCGACCAGGTCCGCCCAGCCTGGCTGTTCGAGACCAAGCGCTGCGTCCGCGCCGCCGAAATGGTCGAACACGACCGGGACCGGCGAGGAGGCAAGCACGTCCTTGATCGACGAGAGCAATGCAAGGTTGGTGTAGACCTGGACATGCCATCCGCGCCCCTTGACGCGGGCGATCGCCGCCTCAAGGCGCTTGCGTCCGACGCCTGGATCGTTGACACCGCTGGTGGCGAGGTTGACGCGTATGCCGCGGATGCCTGCTTGTCCCATGGCATCGAGATCGCTCTCCGACGTCTTGTCGTCGATCACCGCAACGCCGCGTGCGGTTGCGCCGCGCGCCTTGATGCCGAACAGGGTCGCCGAATTATCGGTCCCGTAGACGCTCGGCGTCACAATCACCACGCGCTCGATATGCAGCGCCTTGTGAAGGGCCGACATTTCCTCGGGCGAAGCCGGCTCCGGTGTGTAAACCCGGCCTGCGAAGAACGGGAATTTCTCGGGATCGCCGTGGATGTGGGTGTGGCAGTCGCAGGCGCCAGCCGGAACATCGAAGTTCACCGCCGTTGCGGGCTGTGACGGCTTTGCCAGTGCAGTTCGGTCTTGCATGGCTACACCGGCGGCAATCGAGGCAAGCAGAAGATCACGTCTGTTGAGCATTTAGGTCGTCTCCTCTATGCGGTTCTTGTTATTCGGCTGCGGCAGTTCTCGCGCTCGCTCTAGCCATGGCGGCGGGATCGCCGGCTGCGCGGGCGGCGAAGAAGGCAATGATCGCCGCCATCAGCGAACAGGCGGCCAGGAAATACAGCCCGGCCTGGAAACTATCGGTGGCGTCCTTGATCCAGCCGACGATGAAGGGGCCGATATAGCCGCCGAGATTGCCGGTGGCATTGATCAAGGCGATCGCGCCCGCCGCCGCCGTTCCCGTGAGGAAGAGCGAGGGCATCGGCCAGAAGGCGGCGCGGGAGCCGTAAATGCCGGTGGTGGCGGCGGACATTCCGAGCAGCGCCCACCAGGAAGCGCCCGACCAGGCCGCAAAGGCCAGACCCAGCGCGCCAAGGGTCGAGGCCACGATCAGGTGCCAGCGGCGCTCCTGGTTGCGGTCGGACGACCAGCCCCACGCGATCAGTCCGATGGTGCCGATGATATAGGGGACCGACGCCGCCACGCCGGTCATCATGTTGGAAAGGCCGATGCCCTTGATGATCTGCGGCATGAAGAAAACAATGCCGTAATTCGCCGTCACGCTCATGAGGTAGATCAGCGAAAGCGCGACCACGCGCGGGTCGCCCAGCGCCCGCATCAAGGTCAGGCGGCCGGTGCTTTCGACCTGGCGATTTTCCGAATCGATGCGCGCCTGCAGCCAGTTTCTCTCATCCTCGGCGAGCCACTCGGCGCGCGCGGGCTTGTCCGTCATCACCTTGAAGATGACCAGACCGAGCAGCACGGCCGGCAAGGCCTCGAGGATGAATATCCACTGCCAGCCCTTGAAGCCGAGAATGCCATCCATTCCGAGAATGGCGGCAGAAACGATCGACGCGACAGCGTTGGCGACGGGTTGGGCGACGAACAGTGTCGAGATCACCCGGCCGCGATATTCGGCAGGAAACCAGTAGGTGAAGTAAAGGATCATGCCGGGGAAGAAACCGGCTTCGGCCGCACCAAGCAGGAAACGAATGATCAGGAAGCTGGTGGGGCCGGTGACGAAGGCGGTGAGCGCGGAGATGATGCCCCAGGTGATCATGATCCGCGCAATCCAGATGCGCGCACCGATCTTTTCCAGAATGAGGTTGCTCGGAATTTCGAACAGGAAATAGCCAAAGAAGAAGATTCCCGCGCCCCAGCCGTAAATATAGGCGCTGAAACCGAGATCCTTGTTCATGGTCAGCGCGGCGAAGGAGATGTTGCTGCGATCGATATAGGCGATGCAGTAGGCAAGCGCGACAAGAGGCAGCAGTCGCCAGGAAACCTTTGCGATGGTTCGATGCTCGATTGTCTGCGCACCTTCCGCAATCGCCATGAAATCCTCCCGTTGCGCCCGTCCGGTGTTAATCCGCCGCAGCCTTTGCTTTCAGACTATCGAGACAAGCGGCGGGCGGAAAGGGCTTCGCGCCAGGCCACGGCTCCCAGGTTTTTGCAAGACCGATACGCAAGGGCGGGAACACGCGCTCTGTGGCACCTGCGCGCCGATTTCGCCGAGCTTTCAGCCCAGTTCCGCCGCGACCGCCTTGCACACGGCCGGCCTTTCGGACATGCGGTCCCGGTGACCCCTGACCTTGGGAAATCGCGCCGGCTCGACGCCGTCGCCCTCCAACCACTGCGCGATCGTGAACAGATAGGGGTCGCAGATCGTATAGCTTTCACCCATCACCCACGGGCCCTTCAGCATTTTGCTCTCGATCAGATCAAAGCAGGCACTAACGGAGTCCGGCACCTTGCGCTTCATCGCCTCGATCGCGGCGGGATCGTCGGCCCAGCGCGTTCCGCGCATGCGGTGGGCATGAGCCACATGCACCGTCGAGCACAGATAGCTGTTGAACGCCTGCACCTCGGCGAAGCGGAAGGGGTCATCGAGCGGCGCGAGGCGGGCCTTCGGAAAGCTCTGCGCGATGAAGGCGAGCATGGCGGGCGTCTCCGTCAATATCCCCTTCTCGGTGACCAAAGAGGGGACGCGTGCCTTGGGATTGATGGCGAGATAATCCGCCGAACGCTGCTCCTGGACGGCGAAGTTGACCCGCATGGTCGAATATTCGGCGCCGGCCTCTTCCAGGGCGATATGAGACGCCAGCGCGCAGGTGCCCTTCTCGTAGTACAACTTCATCATCTTGTTTCCTCCGTCCGACGGTCTGGTGCCGTGACAAAGCTGTTATCGCAGCGGCGCGGCCAAGACCAGCCGGGATATTGCATGCTGCCTGATCAGCGGCGAAGATCAAGCTTGAATTCTTCGTGCACGGCCGGGCCACCCCGGGACCATCCTTGGCAAGAAATGTATGACAAAACTGTTCTCCGATCCGGAAGCCATCGCCGAAGATATCATCCGCGAGGTCGGCACCAGGCTGGTGGTGGGTTTGCCGCTCGGGCTCGGCAAGGCCAACCACATCGCCAACGCCTTGTATGCGCGCGCGGTCGCGGACCGCAGCATCGATCTCACTTTCTTCTCCGCGCTCACGCTTGAAAAGCCGCAACCTTCGAACCTGCTGGAGCGGCGTTTCATCACACCCGTGATCGATCGCCTGTTCGGTGGCTATCCCGAGCTTGCCTATGCGCAGGCCGTGCGTGCCAACGCCCTGCCGCCCAATGTCAAGGTGATCGAATTTTTCTTTCTCGCCGGCAGGTGGCTGCATGTACCGTACGCGCAGCAGCACTATATCTCCGCCAACTACACCCATGCTTCGTCATACCTGTTGGCGCAGGGCCTCAACGTCGTTGCGCAGCTTGTGGCCAAGCGCGTCATCGACGGCGTCACCCGCTATAGCCTGAGCTGCAACACCGATACCACGCTGGACGTGCTGCGCGCGCGCTCCGAAGGCCGGGCGGCATTCAAACTGGTCGGCCAGGTCAATTCCGAACTGCCATTCATGCCCGGCGCCGGAGATTTGGCGGCCGAAGAGTTCGGCGCGGTGCTCGATAGCCAGAAGACCGATTTTCCGCTGTTCGCACCGCCCTCCGAGCCGATCGGCGATACGAAATATGCAATCGGACTTCACGCCGCCGGCCTCGTTCGCGACGGCGGCACGCTGCAGATCGGTATTGGGCAGGAGGGTGACGCGCTGGCGCAGGGACTAATTCTTCGTCACCGCAACGACGGGCAATTTCAGGCGATCATGAAGCGCTTGATGCCGGTACCTGTGCAGCTCTCCGCGCTCGAAACCGGCCCGTTCGAAAACGGACTATATGGCCTCAGCGAAATGGTGTTCGAGGCATTCCTCGGCCTGATCGAGGCCGGCATTCTCAAGCGCGAAGTGGATGGCACCGTGCTGCACGGGGCGTTCTTTCTCGGACCGAAATCGTTTTACCGCGCCCTGCGCGAAATGCCGCCGGACCAGATCGCGCGGATCAAGATGGTGCCGGTATCCTTCACCAACGAGCTCTATGGCGACGAATTGGTCAAGCGCCGGGCCCGCGTCGAAGCCCGCTTTGTCAATAACACGATGATGGCGACGCTGATGGGCGCGGTGATCTCGGACGGGCTCGAAAGCGGGCAGGTGGTCAGCGGCGTTGGCGGGCAGTACAACTTCGTGGCGCAGGCCTTTGCGCTATCGGGGGCGCGCTCCATTCTCACGCTCGAAGCCACGCGGCGATCCGGCGCCAGGCCGCAATCGAACATTCGCTGGAGCTACGGCCACGAGACCATACCGCGGCATCTGCGCGATATCGTCGTCACGGAATACGGCGTGGCCGACATCAGGGGAAAATCCGACGCCGACGTGATCGCAACGATGTTGCAGATCACCGATTCCCGGTTTCAGGACGAACTCAAGCTGCAGGCCAGGGACGCCGGAAAGCTCCCTCAAAATTTCGAGATTCCGCCCGTCTATCGCGAGAATTATCCGGACCGGATAGCTGCGGCACTTCGCCCGGCCCGCGACGCCGGCCTGTTGCCCCCGTTTCCATTCGGCAGCGATTTCACCGATGTCGAGCAGCGGCTGATCCCGGCCTTGCAATTGCTGCAGGAGGCACAGCGCTCGCCACGGCTCTTGCCTGGGTTATTGTGGCAGGGATTCACCGCCTCCGCCGACGCCGCCGACCACGAATGCTTGTCGCGGCTCGGGCTCGACAAGCCGGCAACATGGTCGGAACGTGCCTACCGCGCGCTCGTCAGCGCGGCGCTGGTGCGAAGCCGGCTGTCGGCTTGAGATATGGACCGGCGTCGTGGCGCGAAACCGAGAGCCTGCAATGACAGGGGACTATCGCGGGAATGATTGTCACCTGTTCTTGTTCAAAGGCTTTCGCTTTTCGATGAATGCCGCCATGCCTTCGGAGCGATCCTCCAGCGCGAAGGTCGAATGAAACAGGTCGCGCTCCACGTGGAGGCCTTCGGAGAGCGGCGTTTCGAACGCGCGGTTGATCGCGCTTTTTGCCATCTCGGCCGCAGGGCGCGACATCGCGGCGATCTTCTCGGCGATGGCGAGTGCTTCCGCCATCAACTTGTCTGCAGGTACGACGCGGCTGACCAGACCCGATCGCTCCGCTTCAGCGGCATCCATCATCCTTCCGGTGAGACACAAATCCATCGCCTTGGATTTGCCAACAGCACGGGTCAGCCGCTGCGTCCCGCCAATGCCCGGAATCGTGCCAAGCGTGATTTCCGGTTGGCCGAATTTCGCCGTTTCGGACGCGATGATGATGTCGCACATCATCGCCAGTTCGCAGCCGCCGCCGAGTGCATATCCGCCGACTGCGGCAATGGTCGGCTTGCGGCAGTTAGCGACGCGGTCGCCGCGGATCGTGATGAAATCGCTGGCGAACATCTCGATGAAGTGCTTCGGCTGCATTTCCTTGATGTCGGCGCCTGCGGCGAACGCCTTTTCGCTGCCGGTCAAGACGATGCACCCGATCCTGTCGTCTGCCTCGAGGTCGTCGACCGCGGCCGCGATTTCGCGAAATACTCCAAAGGAGAGCGCGTTGAGCATCTTCGGCCGGTTGAGCGTGATGATGCCGACCGCGTCTTTGCTTTCGACGATGATGTGTTCGAATGTGCTCATGTTCCACCCCGGGTCCTGCTCGGCATGCCGCAATGTGCCTGCTGGCGGAGTGCGCTTCAAGTGATCCTTTGTCTGAGCGCTGTACCGACCGATGAATCCGCGGCTTGCGAGCCGACAGATTCAAATCGCGCCGCAAGAACGCTGTGCTGTCAGGCCATGAACATGCGGGCGGCCGAGGCCATGGTCAGCAGGGCGCCGAAACCGATAAAAATCTTGCCGATCACGGAGGTCTGCTCCCAGAGGGAGCCTTCCCGCCGTGCCGCGGTGACGGGCGCCGGCGGCGGATCGGCCGAGGCCATCGCGGACAACGCCGCCGGCGTAGTGCTGCCCTCCTGCAGGGCGCGGTCGACGTCATTAAGCTGGTCTGCGGCGACGATCCCATTGCTGGACTTGGCCTCGGCCGGATCTTGCGGAAGACCGTTGGCGCGCGGCGGCGGTTTGGCGTCGTCGCTCGGCACGCCCGGTGGTCGCCATTGCGCGTTGGCATTGGCGACGGCTGGCGGAATGTCCGACAGGGATTCGTGGCCATCGGCCGCATCGGCTGTGGCGGCTTTCGTTTCGGTATCAGCCTTCAACGCAAGTTTGTGGGATCGGCGATGCGCGTAGCTTTTCCTGTGGCGCCAACCATGCCTGAGCTTTTTGTGGGGCGTTGGCGCACCGGCGGTGGTTGCCGATTTCGAACTGGCGTCCGCCTCATCAGCCCTCACTGCCGCCTGCGATGGGCCCGCGGAAAACACAAAAAGCCCCGCTGCAAGTATCATTGCCGAGCGGGCGCTCGCTTTGAACATCATTTGGCAATCTCCCCATTTGCCATGATCCGCGGCGAGAAGACACCTCCGGCCGTGTCGGCAACGGGGCAGAAAAAGGGAATCTTCGGACGAGTTCGGGCGAAAACGGGGCAGCGGTCAGGTCGGCTGCGACGGTCCTTTGGACAATACCCTGGAGCAATCGGACCGGGTGTCAGCCGCGGCGATCAGTGTTATGAGCCTTGGGATGAAATCTTTTGTTGCGATTCCCGATCCGATCGAGCGATCCAAGCCTTGTCCAATCTTTATCACGAATTCGTGATCGATGGCCGGCGGCGTAACAAATTGAAAAAACGACCGAAATGAAGCGTGGGAGCGCGCGTGCGCGAAAGTGAAGACGAGTGGACCAGCCTGATGCGGCTGGCCATTTCTGGCGATAGTGCGGCCTATCACCGTCTGCTCAAGGCCGTGACTCCGGTGTTGCGGGCTGGGGCGCGCCGCGGGCTGGCGCGTGCTGGTCAACCGGTCGATCAATCCGAGGATATCGTGCAGGACATTTTGTTGGCGGTGCATCTGAAGCGGCATACTTGGGACACGGACGCTCCGTTCGCGCCCTGGTTGTTTGCGATCGCCCGCAACAAGCTGATCGACGCGCTGCGGCGCCGCGGCCGCCGCGTGTTCGTCAACATCGATGATTTCGCCGAAACGATCCCGGACGAACCTGTCGCGGAGACCGCCTCCGCGAGCGAGATCGCAGCCCAGCTCCAGACCCTTCCGCCCCGCCAGCGCGACGTGTTGCAATCTATCGCAGTTGAAAGCGCCTCGATCCGGGATACGGCCGCGAAATTCGCAATGAGCGAGGGAGCGGTGCGCGTCGCGCTGCATCGCGCGCTCACCAGCCTCACCGCGAAATTGCGGGAGCAATGAAGATGGAGACCGAACAGCTTATTCGAACCCTGGCTGCGGATAACGCGCATCGCGCCCGCCCGGTCGGATTCGTGCTGGCCTTGGCCCTGCTGGCTACGGTGCCAGTTTCGGTGGCGATGTTCCTGGCGGGTCTGGGCGTTCGTCCGGACGTCATGACGGCGATGCACAATCCGTTCTTTGGCCTGAAGTTCGTTGAGACGTTGGCGCTTGCGATCTCGGCCATTGTTGTGAGCCTGCATCTGTCGCGGCCGGAGGCTTCCTTGAAGGGCTGGGGATGGCTGCTGCTGATCCCGGTCGCAATTCTCGCTGCCGGAATCGCAAGTGAAATGATGATGCCGCATGAGGTGCCGATGATGACGCGGCTGATCGGCAGTAATTCGCGGGTTTGCTTGACGTCTATTCCGCTGATTTCCCTGCCGCTGCTCGCTGGCGCGTTGATCGGATTGCGTCATGGTGCACCGGCACGGCCCGCGGTCGCCGGCGCCATCGCCGGATTGGTGTCCGCGGGACTGGCGGCGACGTTGTATGCCGCCCACTGCAGCGACGATTCCCCGCTGTTCGTGGTGACCTGGTACACCATCGCCACCGCGCTGGTAACGGCCGTCGGCGCGCTGGTCGGATCGAAGGTCCTCAGGTTTTGACGATCGCTTTCCGGCACCGGAAGCCTTGAGATCAGCGTTTATGCCGCCGGTGCGGGTGTCGCCATCTGCTGCATGCGATGGAAACGAAGCACCTGCTGCGCGGTCGAGGGCCGAAGCCGCTCGTAGGTGGCCTTGCACGCTTCGAGATCGGAGCGCTCCTTGCCCGCGAGATCGTCGCGCATGTTGATCAGCGCCCGTACGGTCGGCCACGACATCCCGGAAATCTTGGCCAGGATCATGACGCCCTCGGCGCGGGTTTCCACCATCATGTTCTCGGCAATCGACACCGATACGCTGGCCAGCGCCGCGATCGCCGCGTTGGCCTCGTCGAACTTGCCCGCTTCGGCAAATGCGGCCACCTGATCCTCATCGAGTCTGCCGTCGTCATACAGCGATTTGACCAGCGCATGGGCGATCGCGGTTTCCTCCGTCATGGCCGATGGCGAGGTGCGCGCCATCCGCGTTACTTCTCGCACCGCGCTCGACACCTCGTCGGCAAGCGGGGGATTGGCAGCCTCAAGCCGCGCCCGCACCGTCGCCGAAGCCTTGGCAAGCAGTTTCAGATAGAGGTGCCGCGGAATGTTGGGCCGCAGACCGAGGCAGGTCGCTAGGTTGTCGTCCCTCTCCGCGCGAGTGACGAGGCGTGTGAAGCCGCGTTCGGTGAACTCGGCGCCCGGATTGTTGACGGTGCTGTGAACCACCTCGTCGTTGCCCCGCAGCACCAGCACGTCGGTGACGGCGCCGCTGAGAGTCTTGCGTGTCGAAATCGCCATCAAATGCGCCTGGCTTTTGTTGCGCGCAGTCTCGATCAGCGCCTCGTCATCGAGCCGGGTCGACTGGGACAGCACCGGCGCGGCGACCTCGATCGCATCGTCAAACGCCAGTGCACGGATGGTGAGCGGCGGCGCCCGGTCGACCGGCGCCAGCCGGGTCGAAAGCAGCGCCTTCGCGGAATTCTCGATGTGGTGCGTCAGACACTGGAAGACGTCGTCGAACAGCGCGATCTGCTCGTCCGAAAAATCGACGGCGCCGCTGAGGAAGAGATCGGTGACTCGGCGCAAGGTTTCGACCCTGCGCGCGACGGTGCCGTGCGTCAGCGTCGTCTGCAGCTCATCGAGCAGGCTTTCGGAAGTGGATGCGGGATTCGAACTCATGACTCTTTCCTGGAGTAACTGGCCTTGCGGCCGGCGACGGTTCTTCGGCCAAATACGGATGGTCCGATCAGGCGCTGACTATGCCGTTGCGTCCTTGCGCCTTGGCTCGATAAAGCGCGCGATCGGCGCGCGCGAGAATTGCGTCCGGAGTTTCATCGGGTCGAAGCGTTGCGATGCCTGCCGAAATGGTTACCCGCATGCCGGGCGAGAATGCGCTCCAGTCAAGGTCGGCGATGATCGCACGCAGCCGGTCGAGAATCCGCGCAGCCGTGCCATGAGGCGTGTCGGGAAGCACCAGCAGGAATTCCTCGCCACCGAAGCGCCCGAACCGGTCGATGTTGCGGATATTGGCGAAGACGGTGATGCCGAATGTTCTCAGCACTTCATCGCCGGTCGGGTGACCATACGTATCGTTGATGCGCTTGAACCAGTCGAGATCGATCAGCGCGATCGAACAGCACGAACCGGTGCGATGGGCGCGCGAGATCTCTTCTTCGAGCATTCGCAAGATGCAACGCCGGTTCAGCGAACCGGTCAACTCGTCGAGTTCGGCAAGTTCTTCGATGCGCCTGTAGGCTTCTTTGAGAGCCAGACTTTTTGCGTAAAGCGATTGACGCAGCGAATTGGAAAAGATGCCGAGAAACATGGAACGCCCGATGCCGAGGGTGAACACCGACATTGTCGCGAAGCGCTCCATATAGGTCCCGTGCGGGATCGAGATCGGTTTGTCCGTCAACAAAAAAAGCGCTGCGAGCCCCAACGCCAGGATGGTCCAGACGATTGCCGTCTGCATCGGCGTCGAACGCAGCGAACTGAAGTTGAACACCACGAACAACGTGCAAAGAAACATCACGCCGACTTCGGGCGCGACGTAGGCAAAGGCCAGCATGATCGTCATGCTGACCAGCACCTGTGGCGTAACGAAATAATGGTCCTTGAAGCGCTCCGTGAACCCTGATTCCGACAGCGCGATGTTGCCGGCGACCGTAAGCAGGCCGCAGCCGGCAAAGGCGGGACCGATAATCGCCGGGATCGCGCCGACCTGGGCGTAGATCAGCAGCAGAAAGCCATCGATGACATAGCTGATTCCGACCATTCCCTGGATTTGACGGCGCTGTCGTGCGCGGCGCAAAAGCGCCTCGGCCGTCGGCTCGCGGCCCACGCCTTCCAAACTATCCGCAGCTGGATTGAGGAAGGGCAAAGCGACGGTGTCCATGATCTCGCCATTGGTGGAACAAGCGAGAAAAATCTACGTGGCAAAGCCTTTAGGTTTGGTATCTTTCTGCCCGAATGTTCAGCAACAGGGGGCTCAGCCCTTTGTTTGGTATGGAAATTACCTGCGTCCTGGAGCGCGCTTGCCCGCGTCCTCGAGCTGTCTGTCCGCATGCCGCGTTCGGCGCATAATGCTTGCTACCGGGAGGCCTGCTCGGACGTGCCAGGCCGGTCCGAAGGAGCTACAGGTAATATAATACCACCAGCAATGCGGTTGGGCCAGGCCATCGAGACGGTCTGTGCGGCATCTCACAGTTTGAAACCGCTATTGCCATAGTTTGAAGAATCTTGCCTTTTTGATCGAACCACCCGTCATCTCACTCCGACCAACCCTGCGAGACGGCCATTGAGTGCGACACCGGCGGCTTCGGACGAGGTTCTGATCGCTCGGATTGCTCAAGGCGACCGGCTCGCCATGCAGGTGCTGTAAGGACGGCATCATGTCAGGGTGTTCCGTTTCGGGCTGCGGCTCATTCGGGATGAACAGGTCGCGGAAGATCTCATCAGCGAGGTCTTTCTCGATGTGTGGCGTCAGGCCGGCAAGTTCGAAGGCCGATCCGCCGTTTCCACCTGGCTCTTGGCAATTACGCGGTTCAAGGCTCTTTCCGCGCTGCGGCGCAGAAGGGACGTCGAACTCGATGAGAAGGCCGCCAACGCGATCGAGGATTCCTCCGACGATCCTGAACTGGCGGTGGTGAAGAAGGATACCGGTGACGCGTTGCGCAAGTGTCTGACCGCACTTACGGCGGAGCATCGGGAGATCATCGACCTTGTCTACTACCACGAGAAATCGGTGGAAGAGGTGGCGGAGATCGTCGGTATTCCGGAGAATACCGTGAAGACGCGCCTGTTCTATGCACGCAAGAAACTCGCCGAACTGCTGAAGGCAGCCGGCGTGGAACGAGGCTGGCCATGACGGCAACAAGCAGAAAGATGCTGGAGCAGGAACCCGGCGAGATCGAATTGCTGCTGCCATGGCATGCCGCCGGCACCTTGAATGCGCGCGATGTACGCCGGGTTGACGAAGCGCTTGCCCGCGATCCCGAGCTTGCCCGGCAATATGCCGTGATCCGCGAAGAATATGCCGAGACCATTGACCTCAATGAAAACCTCGGGGCGCCATCCACGCGCGCCATGCAGAAGCTGTTTGCGGCCATCGACGCGGAGCCGGCGCGCCAGCCTCGCGCCTCGCGCAACATGGCTGCGAGGTTCACCGGGTTTTTCGCACAACTATCGCCGCGGACACTGGCCTGGTCGGCGAGCCTGGGTGCGCTTGCGCTCTTGCTGCAGGCCGGCGTGATCGGCGCGGTCCTGGTCTACAACCGGCCCGCCGTGTTCGAGACCGCATCGTTGAGCGCCAACGAACCCATCACCCGCGATCTCGGCGCGGCTGCGCTGACGCGCGCGTTGGTGCGATTTGCACCGGACGCGCGCTTTGCCGACATCACCGCGCTGCTCGACAAGTATCAGGCTACGATCATCGAAAGCGCGAAAGGCGGCATGTTCAAGCTGCAGTTCGGCAACCGCGCGATGAGCAGGGACGAGGTCGCCGGTCTCTTGAAAAGGCTGCAAAACGAAAAGATCGTCAGCCTCGCCGCCGCGACGCCCTGAGGCGGCGGTTCGCGCCAAATGATAGGCTTCGCAACCGCGGGCCCCGCGCTTTGCTGAACAACACCAACTTCCGGTCGTTTCAGCCGCACCTTCGTTATTTGGTGCGGGCGTCGCGGTGATTATTCGGGCAAGCCCGCCCAGGCAGGCCTCCGAGATCCCGGATACCGGCATGGCGAAGGCACTAAACCCACCGAGCGCTCCGGCCGTGTCCGACAAGCCGGCGGCGGACGAAATCAGGCCCGCCGCGCGGTGATTCACTGTCCCCGGGCGTGATTTTTGCTTCGAGGAAGGCCGGCCGAAAAAGCTAAAATAATTCTCAAAACGCGTTTGAACGTCCAACGCGCCTGCCGCGACCAATTTAAGGTGGAGCGGTCATCCCTCCCCATCGAAGGCTGTATTCGGCGCGAGCGCCCATCCACCCCAAGCGCCCATATGGCTTGACCCGTCCGGCTGTCCCCCCGGACGGGTCTCTCATTTCGGCGTCGCCAAAGGCCAGCAAGGAAAAATTGGGACCTCAACCACCGGTGTTATCTCTTCCACGATGCTCGCGCGAGCCAATGCGCGGCTGGACATTGCTTTCGTTTTCCACAAAATATATTCGTCACGTCGAGTGATTCGGTCCAGTTGCGTCCGCGTCCTTCGTTTTCCCTGCGGGCTGGTTCATGACCAAACAACTGGACTTGGCTGGTGGTCGCGACGTCGTCGCGCGCTGGTGCACCCTTGCCGAACAGCGGCTCGAATATCTCACTGAGTTGTTCAAGACCGGCCGCTGGCGGCGCTTTCACAGCGAACGCGCTTTTCTCGAAAATATCCAGGAGGCCAAGGCTGCGGTGGAAGCCTGGCGCAATCTTTCCTCGGGCGAGGCGTCCCGAAACAGCCGGGCCATCGACAAGCCGTGGCTCAGCCGCGCCGCTGCGCGTGGAGAGATCTGGCGCGATCGGGTCCGGTTGCCGCTGGTGGCGGAAATTGCGCCGGCAGAGCCGCGAGAGCCTGCAATCATCGCCGAAATCGATTCAGCTTCTGTGGACGATACGTCCGGCGTGTCGTTGCCGGACGACAATGCGTCCCTTTTGACGCAGCAGCTGATGACGATTGTCGAGCGCTATCCGTTGCTTCGCAACAGGCTCTAACGCAACTGCCCAATGACGGTGGATGCTCCGAGATAACGGCGACCGACGTCCATGGTCGCGTGATCCAGCCAAGCGCAGCCCTGCCGCGCTCGCTCTTCTTGACTAGCGCAAAAATGCAGCCGGGCAAGTGTGAACGCGCCAGCCGGGAAAGCTGATTGTCGCGGTAGGGTCAATGGGCGCATCACGAGGATGCGGAGCCTCTCGCCGCCTGCCTTGCGAGCTTCACCATTTCCAGCAGCATGGCTTCACCGGCATCGACCAGCTCTTCCAGTGAGATCCGGTGCGGCATGCCCCTGTCTTGATACGTTCGGCCACGGGCCAGCAGCGGAATATGCACGAAAGCGGCGAGGCGAGGACCCTTGCGGCGGCGCGCTGCCTCGATCGCCCGAAAGCTCAGGTAATTGCAGAGATAGCTGCCGGCATCGCGCGAGGCGCGTACGTCGATGCCGGTGCGGATCGCTGCGCGCAGCAGTTTGGCGGTGTGCGGCCCGAACGCTAAAGCATCGGCGTCGGGAGATATCGATCCCTTGCGGGTGCGCGCGTGATCCGCGTCGGGCCAAAGCCTCGTGATGGCGTTGCGCGCGCGGGTCTCGATCCGGACATAAGGTGTCCGGGAGGCGAGGCCGAACATCAACAGCGCATGCGGGCGATGCGAGGCGAGCAACAAGGGCAGTTGCCGGTCGACATTCTCGTAAGTTACCTGAAAGATGTGCCCGAAGATCTTGACGTCGCTCAAAGAAGGGCGGCGCAGCTGCAACAGCCGCGCGACGAGGGGTTCGGTGGGATTGCAGGGCGCACCGGGAAACGGACCAAAACCGGTGATGAGGATGCGCAGGCCTTCGTTCATTTCAGCATATCTGCGATCTGCTCGGCCGCGAGCGCAGGCGTGATGCGGCTGTCTGCAACCTCGGATTCGATTTTCCTGACCTTGGCGCGGATCGCGGAATCCGCGCGCAGCCGCGCCATCATGCGATGCTCCAGCATCGACCACATCCACTTGACTTGTTGATCCTTGCGCCGCGCGGCGAATTCACCCGATGCGTTCATCGCTTTGCGGTGATCGAGAATTTCCTGCCAAAGCGTGTCGATGCCCTTGCCGGTGAGGGCTGAATAGGTCACGACCGGAGGCTGCCAGTGTTGCGAACGGGGTTTCAGTATATGCAGCGCACTCTGATATTCGCCTGCCGCGAGGTTTGCGCGCTTGATGTTGTCCCCATCGGCCTTGTTGATCGCGATCATATCGGCGAGTTCGACGATGCCTTTCTTGATTCCCTGCAGCTCATCGCCTGCGCCGGGCAACATCAGCGCCAGGAAAAAATCGGTCATGTCGCTGACCGCGGTTTCGGATTGCCCGATGCCGACGGTTTCCACCAGGATCACGTCGAATCTGGCCGCTTCGCACAGCAACATCGCCTCGCGTGTTTTCGCGGCGACGCCGCCGAGCGTCCCGGAGGCTGGCGAAGGGCGGATATAGGCATGCTCGGATGCCGACAGCCGCGCCATCCGCGTCTTGTCGGCGAGAATCGAGCCGCCGGTGCGGGCAGAGGAGGGATCGACCGCGAGCACCGCGACCTTGTGACCGCGCTCGATCAGGAACATGCCGAGCGCATCGATGGTGGTGGATTTTCCGACGCCCGGCGAGCCGGTGATTCCGACCCGGATTGCCTTGCCGGTTTCGGGCAGCAATGCCTGGACCAGCTCGCGCGCCGCCGCCTGATGATCGCTGCGCCGGCTCTCGATCAGCGTGATCGCACGCGCCAGCGCCGCGCGGCGGCCGGCGCGCAGCTCCGTAGCCAAAGATTCAATGTCAGCGGCGGCATTCTTACGCGAGCTCATGACTCCGTTTACAACGGCGGCGCGACATAGGCGAGGGGTGGGTAGCCGCCGGGCGCTTCTGATGCGAAACTAATTGGTTTTGGCGCATAAGCCGGCAGTGCGTAACCTGGCAGACATTGACGATGATTCGTCCTGGCAAACGGACATCGCCGTTTCTCTCGCCTCATCGAGCCGCTGTTCGCCCGACAGGGCCAGTGCGAGGGCGCCAAGCACTGTAAGTTTGAAAGAGGGCGGCAGGAACCTGTCCATAACCTCCTTCTGCGCCAGGGCGATTCGCAGTTCCTGTTCCGCCGCTGGAAAGTCCGGCTTCTTCATCAAGAAGATGGCTTTGTAGAAATGTGAACGAGGATCGTCCGGATATTTGCTGACGTACCATGTTGCAGCGGACTCGTGGATATCCGAGTCGGATTTCGGCAAGGCCTGTGGGGGCATGAGAAGCATCGCGGCCTGCAAAGAGCGATAGCTTGAGACGGTCTCCGCGGCGCTGACAACTGTGCCGAGCAGTCCGAGCGCCACGATAACTGCTGCAATCTTGCGAAGCCGAGGTAGTGCGTCGGTTTCGAGCTGTACGTTCAGCAATATCCAGGCGACAAAGGCGCCGGCCACGGCACCGCCCGCATGCGCGCCGTAGTCAATCTTGCCTGACTGGCCTATCGAGAGAAACGGCAAGAGCGAGGGAACCAGGACCTGAAGAGCCCGACCGCGTAGCGCGCTGCGCGTCTCCGGTGCGGTGTATCGAAAACTAAGGACTAAAATCGCTGCGAACATGCCCATGATCGCGCCGGACGCACCAACCGAAACGAGGCTGTGCGGATTGAAGAGGAGCGAACCGCAGGCTCCGCCCAAAGCTCCCATCACAAAAAACGCGCCGAACCAAATGCGGCCGACCATACGTTCCAAAACCTCCCCAGCGAGGACAAGGGTGAGGCTGTTCAGCCCGAGATGGAGCAGATTGGCGTGGAGTAACGGGCCCGTGAAAATACGCCACCACTGACCCTCACCGAGCGTCAGCAGGTATTGAAGGCCACCCAGCATAAGCAAAGTCCTGATGCTCGGTTCAAGCAGCTTTGTTGGCGGGTCGATCCCGAATAGCAACTCCATGGCGAAGATTGTGACCAGGGTCGCAACGAAAATAATCGATAGATAAGGCACAGCCCTCGGCGGCAATTCGACCGCAACAGCGGGCATCGTTTCGGGCTCGCGCAGCTGGCGTAGCACCTCCTCTACAAATCCCCACTCGGGTTGGCCTTGAAGCGAGCTCGACCAGACACTGCCGGCTGCCGGATCAACGGCCAGTGCCGATACCAAGCACAGGGTCCCCGGCGCGGGCAGCCTGATCGTTTTGAGCCGCTCTAGTTGTACTGTGGATGTCGATCCAACTTCGATCACCCGTATGATAACGGGTTTGCGCTCCGGACTGCCCACTCTGGTCTGGTCCGAATATCTCTGGCATTCTTCCACGATATTCTTCAAATCTGGCATCGGCAGGTCGAATTCCTTGCCGGGATGAGCTTCGCGATCGATCAGACAGAGAATAGCGAAGGGAGTGCCATGTGACGTCAGGACAATATCGCTCACCGCGCCAAGGCTCTCCGCTTCGGGCACGGTGCCGACTGCGAAGCCCTTCTTCGCGACGAATTGCTTGGCGAGATAACTACAGAAAGTATCAGCGGGAGTGACAGGCCTGTCGGCCGGAGATGCAGTCGTTATCGTCTCGGACATTTAGCCCCATTAAAGAATTGAATTGGCGCATTCTGCGATAACGATAAAGACTTCGATTGTGTACGACAAGGGTCACAACTGAGGGTTAGTTTGCCGAGGCGTCGTTCTCGTCGTTTTTGGGCCGTGCGCCCCCGAAGATTCGCATTCCCTCCAACGTCAGATATGGCTTTAGCGTCTCCCACGGTAGGAAGATGACATACTGGCCTTCGGCATATGGACCTACCGCGTGGGGCGGATAGTGAAATGTCAAGCCGGAGCTCTTGCCGGCTTCGGTCGAAGGCGCCAGCGTGACCGCACCGATCTTGAGCAGCTTCGGTTCGAGGTTCCTGAACCATTGGGCATTCGCGGTCTCGGTGGCATCTCGCTTGTTCTTTTCGATTCTCAGCGACGCGATCACGCCTTTCAACATCGCTGTCATCGTCGGTCCACTGTCCGCGGTTTCGGTGAAGAAGGGGCGGATACTTATCCGTTTCTTCGCGACGGCGTCCCAAAGTATCGTATCGACATCGGAATTGGGGTGCGCTCCGCCGGTGTCCATATAGTCGGACCTGACGATGCTGACATAATGTCCATCGACCGTCGAACGGACGGAGTATCTCCGCTCGAAGCTCCAGGTGCCGTTGCGAAACAGCACAGGATCCAGCTTGCGCGCGGCGGCAGCGTCCGTGGCGTTCTTTTCGATCCACTTGCGCCCCTCGGCGAGACAATCGGCCGATAGCGCCGCGTCTTGCTTGATCTTCGGGTCCAGGAAGACCGCTGCTTCGATGTTCTTGTTCTTGATTGCGGCATCCGCTTTGGGCTCGGCTGCGAATGCGGCAGCCGTTGCGACACAGGCAATCGCGCCCACAATGCCGATCCTGGGGGCGAACGTAACAATGGCAGAGCGCAAATGAAATCCTTCGAGTGAACCGTTGCGCGGATTTATTCCGCCGCCTCGCTGTGCCCCAGCCTCGCATTGAGCTTGTGGATCAGTTCTTCGGCCGCATCCGCAATCACCGTGCCCGGCGGGAAGATCGCCTCGGCACCCGCCTTGTGCAGCGAGTCATAATCCTGCGGCGGCACCACGCCGCCGACGATGATCATGATATCCTCGCGGCCCTGCTGCTTCAGCGCGGCCTTCAATTCGGGCACCGCGGTCAGATGCGCGGCGGCCAGCGACGACACGCCGAGTATATGCACGTCGTTCTCCACCGCCTGCCGCGCCGCTTCATCAGCGGTCGCAAACAGCGGCCCTATGTCGACGTCGAAACCGAGATCGGCAAAGGCGGACGCGATCACCTTCTGGCCGCGATCATGGCCATCCTGGCCGATCTTGGCGACGAGGATGCGCGGTCGACGCCCCTCCGCTTCCTCGAACGCATCGATCAGCGCCTGCACCTTTTCGACCCGGTTGGACATGGTGGAGGCCTCCCGCTTGTAGACGCCGGTGATGGACTTGATCTCGGCGCGATGGCGTCCGAACACCTTCTCCATCGCATCGGAAATTTCACCGACGGTGGCCTTGGCGCGCGCCGCGTCGATCGCCAGCGCCAGAAGATTGCCATTGCCTTCGCCGGCGCTGCGCGTCAGGGCCGTCAAGGCTTCGTCGACGTCCCTCTGGTTGCGCTCCTGCCTCAGCCGCTTCAGCTTGTCGATCTGCAGCCGCCGGACGTTGGAATTATCGACCTTGAGGATATCGATCGATGTTTCGTTGCCCGGCCTGTATTTGTTGACCCCGATCACCGCCTGCTGACCGGCATCGATCCGCGCCTGCGTCTTGGCGGAAGCCTCCTCGATTCGAAGTTTCGGCAAGCCGGCCTCGATCGCCTTCGCCATGCCACCGAGCTCCTCGACCTCCTGGATGTGGATCCAGGCTTTTGCCGCAAGATCGCGGGTGAGCCGTTCGACGTAATATGAGCCGCCCCAGGGATCGATGATGCGCGTGGTGCCGCTCTCGTGCTGCAGAAAGAGCTGCGTGTTGCGCGCAATCCGCGCGGAGAAATCGGTCGGAAGCGCGAGCGCCTCGTCGAGCGCGTTGGTGTGCAGCGATTGCGTATGCCCTTGCGTTGCCGCCATCGCTTCGATTGTGGCGCGCATGACGTTGTTGAAAACGTCCTGCGCGGTCAGCGACCAGCCGGAGGTCTGGCAGTGCGTGCGCAGCGACAGCGAGCGCGGATCCTTCGGCTTGAACGGTTTGAGGAGCTTCGCCCACAACAGCCGCGCGGCGCGCATCTTGGCGACTTCCATGAAGAAGTTCATGCCGATCGCCCAGAAGAACGACAGCCGCGGCGCGAAGCGGTCGATGTCCAGCCCCGCCTTGAGCCCGGCGCGCAGATATTCGACGCCATCGGCGAGCGTATAGGCGAGCTCGAGGTCTTGCGTCGCGCCCGCCTCCTGCATGTGATAGCCGGATATGGAAATGGAATTGAATTTCGGCATCTTGTGCGACGTGTAGGCAAAGATGTCGGAAATGATCCGCATCGAAGGCGCGGGCGGATAGATATAGGTATTGCGCACCATGAACTCTTTCAGAATGTCGTTCTGAATGGTGCCGGAAAGTTTCTCCGGCGGCACGCCCTGCTCTTCGGCCGCCGCCACGAACAGCGCGAGGATCGGCAGCACGGCGCCGTTCATGGTCATCGACACGCTCATGCGGTCGAGCGGAATGCCGGCAAACAGCGTGCGCATGTCGTAGATCGAATCGATCGCTACGCCCGCCATGCCGACATCGCCGGCAACGCGCGGGTGATCGGAATCGTAACCGCGGTGAGTGGCGAGGTCGAAGGCGACCGAAAGGCCTTTTTGCCCGGCGGCGAGGTTACGGCGGTAAAAGGCGTTGGAATCTTCGGCCGTGGAAAACCCGGCATATTGTCGGATGGTCCAGGGCTGGTTGACATACATCGTGGGGTAGGGGCCGCGCAGATACGGCGCTATGCCGGGCCAGGTCTCGAGGAAATCGATGCCTTTGAGATCAGCCTCGCCATAGGCGGGTTTCACCGGAATGCCTTCCGGCGTGAGCCAGGCTTCTGCGGCTCCCACAGGGCAGGGACCGGCCGTCTTTTCGAAAGAGACATCGGCAAAGTTCGGTATGCGGCTCATTGCAGTCACCATATCACAATCAGCCTCCGAAATTGACACCTGCTAATCATGGTCCGGATGCTGGTGGCTGACGACGCTGTTGAGCTTCTCCGCACCATAATTCTGCAGCGTGGTCTGGCTCGGCAGGTTGGCGATCCCCACGACCCAGCCGAGCCGGGATTCGGTGCCGTATTGGATGGTGGGCGCCACCCGGTCAGGCCGGTCGAATGTGCCGGTCATGATTTCGATCCGCGGGCCGTCGATGCGGCGGAAGCTCAGCGGCGTGCCGCAATCCCTGCAATAGTCGCGTTCGGCAATCGAGGAGGAGCGGAACGAGGCCGGCTTGCCGCGGGTCCAGGCAAAATCGCTCTTTTCGATTTCGGCGAATGAGGCGAAAGGGGCCCCGGAAGCCTTCTGGCACATTCGGCAATGGCAAATGCTGACCTTTCTGGGGGCCGCCGACAGTGCAAAGCGAATGGCGCCGCATTGACAGCCGCCGGTCAGAACGGGTTTCGCAGTCGTGGTCATGTGTGCTTCCGATGGGCCTCCTGCAGGATGCTCAGCGCATCGCTGCCGGCAAAGATGAAATCGTTAACGCCGGCTGCGCGTAAGGCGGATTCCTGCGCACCCGCGCGTCCTGCCAGATAGATATGCTTGGCTTTGGCCGCTTGAAGGGCCTTCGCCGCGCCGGCGGCCTGTTCGGCATAGACCTTGTCGGAGGAACAAAGGCAGGCGACCGCTGCGCCCGAGGCCGTAAAGGCCGCGGCAAGCGCCGCCGGATCGCCAAAACCCTCCGAGGCGACGGCCTCGATGCCGCCGGTCTCGAAAAAACTCCTGGCAAATGTTGCCCGCGCGGTGAACTCGGCAGGGGTGCCGAGATTGGCGAGGAAAACCCTTGGTCGCATCCCCCGGCTTTTGAGTATTTCGTCGGATCGGTCGCGCAATCGCTCAAAGGGCACCGCAAGCCGTATCGGCGCCAGCGGTTCGAACTTGAACCTGGCTTCGCTCTCGGGCGCAAGCTCGACGGGCTTGGTATCCAGCACGGCCACGTTTGTTTCAGCCAAATCCGGAAACTCGCTCGCACCGGTGAACACGTCCTTGCGCCTGGCCACATTGGCTTCACGCGCTGCCCTCGTTGTCGCGACCTTGCCCTGGATCAGGTTTTGCGCGAGCGCAGCAAAGAGGCCGCCGGCCCTTTCGATTTCCTGAAACAGTTGCCAGGCAGCCTCGCAAAGCCGTTGAGTCAGGGCTTCGATCCCGCCAGAGCCGGCCGCAGGGTCTGACACTTTCGCGAGATTGGATTCCTCCAGCAGGATCAGTTGCGTGTTGCGCGCGAGGCGCCGCGCAAACGGATCGGGTAGTCCCAGCGCAAGCGTATGCGGCAGCACCGTGACGCTGTTGGCGCCGCCAAGTCCGGCCGAAAATGTAGCCATCGTCGCACGCAGCATGTTCACATAAGGATCGCGCCGGGTGAGCATGCGCCAGGCAGTCTCGGCCGCAATGAAAACGGGCTTTGGCTCAAGCCCGCACGCCGCTTCGACCCGCGCCCATAGCAGCCGCAGCGCGCGAAATTTCGCGATCGTCAGGAACTGATCGGCATCGGCGGAGAGGCGGAACGAAATCGCAGCGCGGGCGCGCTCAAGCGCGATGCCGCCGGCTTCAAGCGCGCGAAGGTAGGCAACCGCAAGCGCGAGCGCGAACGACAGTTCCTGGGCTTCGGAACCGCCGGCATCATGCACCACGCGCCCGTCGGCGAGCGCAAAGGGTCCCCTGAAACCGCGGTCCATCAGATCGCCGATGATTTTGGCGAACGCCTTTTCCAATTCGGGCCACGACGCCGCGTTCGTGCCCCGCACTGCCATGGTGGATAGCGCCTGATAATTGAAGCGGATATCGAGCTTGGCAGGATCGACGTGCTTCTCTTCAATCAGATCGGCGAGATTGGCGCCCGCATTGTCGCGCCCCAACACGGGATTGAGCGCGATTGAAATCCCGGCATCGAACATGATGCGGTCGAATAGCCGTTTGAGCGTTTCAGGTGCCGCATCGACGACGCCAAAGCCGCGCGCACCCGGCCCGCCGGCAAATTCGATCTGAAGCCCGGCAGCGCCGTTCTCGAGATCCTCAAGCGCTTGCGCATTGGCCGCCGCGGCATCGGGATGATCGATGCGCTGCATGATTTGCCACGGCGCGGCCAGAGGCCGTCCTGCAATCGGCGCTGCATCGCGCTCTCGACGGTAGATCGGCTCGATCCGCAATCCGTCGTAGGTTTTGCCGACCAGCTTCTCGAATGGCGCACCCTTGAGCACGCCGTCGACCAGCTTGCACCAATCGTCATAAGTCGCGGACGCGAAATCCGCTGCAAGCGGCAGGTCGTCGGTCACGGATGTCATTTGCGGGCAGCCTGCTCCGGTGAAAGCGCTATACGTTGGCCGAAATTGCCACGGGCGGGTCCCCAAGCCAAGAACCTCACCCGGTTGGCTCAACCGAGGTCCGGCAACCGCTCGATACCTTCGGTCGAAAGTCCGGCCAGCGCGGAAGCCACTTTGCGGCCGGCGATCACGCGTTCTGGCGCGATCTCCGCCAGCGGGACCAGAACGAAGGCGCGTTCGAACAAACGGGGATGCGGCAGGGTCAGTTCCGCCTTCTGCATCGAGACGTCGTCATAGGCGATCAGATCGAGGTCGAGCGTGCGCGGTCCCCAGCGCGGCTCGTGACCGCGGTCGCGTCCGAATTTCGTCTCTATTTTCTGGAGCGTGAACAATAACGCATGCGGATCGAGGCCGGTCTCGATCTCGATGCAGGCATTGACGAATTTCGCCTGTTGCGGCTCGCCCCAGGGCGGGGTCATATAGTCTGAAGATCGCGCGAGCAGGGCGCCCTGTGCCATGCCGCAGATGCTGGCGATCGCTTTCTTGAAGGTCGCGCGTACGTCGCCGACATTGCCACCTAGCGCGATCAGGGCGCGGGCCATCAGGATTGCCGCGTGCGGGTCAGGACCACCCCGACATCGTCGAAAATCGCAGCGATCGGCGCGTGCGGCTTGTGGACCGTGACCTTGACGGCGCCGACCTTCGGAAAGGCGCCCAGGACGGCATCGGCCACCGCGCCGGCCGCGCGTTCCAGCAATTTGTAATTGGCGTTCTTGAAGGCTGAGGTCGCGGTTGCGACCACGTTGGAATAGGACACCGTGTCGGCCAGTCGATCGGTGCGCGAGGACTCCGACAAGTTGATGGAGAGTTCGAGGTCAATGACGAAGCGCTGTCCGACCTCGGTCTCATGATCCATCACGCCATGGCGGGCATGGATCACGACGCCGGTGATGAAAATCGTATCGCTCATGCCTTTTCCCAGACCGCTTCTGCCACGCGCAATGCCTGTACGGTGTCGTAGACATCGTGGGTCCGGATGATCCGTGCACCGCGCTTTGCCGCTATCAGATGCGCCGCGATCGATCCACCGAGTCTTTGATGCGGCTCCGACGGCGATATCGAACTGATAAAGCGCTTGCGCGATGCGCCGACCAGGAGCGGGAGGCCGAACGTGCCGAACTGATCGAGCCGGGCGATGGCCATCAGACTTTGCTCGGGCGTCTTGCCGAAGCCGATGCCGGGGTCGAGCACGATATTTTCACGGGCAATCCCGGCCTTCGCGGCGATCTCCAGCGAGCGCGCGAAGAATTCGGAAATATCCCTCATGATGTCGATGCCACCTTCAGCGCTCTCGCGATTATGCATGATGACAAGCGGGCAACCTCGACCGGCCAACAGCCTCGCCATGTCGGGGTCGCGCTGCAGACCCCAGACGTCGTTGGCGATCTTGGCCCCCGCATCAAGAGCCCAGACGACAACGTCAGATTTCACGCTGTCGATCGAGACGGGAATGCCGAGAGAAACGATATCGGCCAGAATCGGCTGCAAACGTTTCAGCTCTTCACCGGCAGAAATTGCCTTCGCGCCATAGGGGCGGGTGGATTCGGCGCCGATGTCGATGATGTCGGCGCCTTCCGCGATCATTCGGCGGGCCTGTGCCAGCGCGCGGTCCGGCGCCATGAACTGGCCGCCGTCCGAGAACGAATCCGGCGTGACGTTGAGGACGCCCATCACCGCTGGAGACGGCCGTGACAAGAGTGCCTGCCAGCCTGGTCGATTGGCCGAACCAGCCGAGGTGCCGTCTCCGGACGAGATCGCGATCATGGGGTCGCTTTGCGCGGTCCCCGCAGGCAAGTCAAGACGCCGAAAACGCGGTTTGGCCCCCTTTGCCGCCCTGGTCGTGGAGGCAGGTCAAGCCCCCAACGCCGATCAATATGTGATTTTGGGCTGAAGCTTGCGGGCCTTGTCGATCAACTGCTCGACCGACCTCTCGGAAGGGAGGACACGGACGAGCTTGCGCCTGATGTTCACCTCTTTCATGTTCTGCGCCAGACGAGCGGGGTTGCGCAGCGCAAGTTCCCGGACCGTGGCGACGCCGGCTGCGCGCATCAATCCGACCTTTGCCTTGCCCATGCCGGGAATCCGCATGTAGTCCGAGAAATTCGCCCATGCGAGAAGTTGCTGTTCGCTGATGCCGGTCTTTGCGGCAAGTGTCTTTCGCCCTTTGACGGTCCGCGCCGCCTCAAGCAGCCTGTCCGTCGTGCGTATGCCCAGCGATTTCAGTTTTGCCGCGGCAAAAGTCGGTAAACCGTCAATCTCTGAGAGTGGGTATGTCATGGTACTCGATTCGAAAGGTGCTTAAGCGAACTGGCTGAGCCCCGGTGTGCCTGCAATGATCTCGCCCATTTGGTCCGGTCCGATCTTGTCGCGGCCAAATCGCAAGAGTTCACGCGCTACATTCTGAATCTCGCCTATTCCCAGGCCTAACCCCATCAGTCTGGTGCCGACCGCCATCAGGCCGGTACCCATCAAGCTCGCAAGACCGCCTTCGTTGCCGGAAGCGATGATCGCGGCTTCTGCGCCTGGAATCCTGTCGATTAAGGCTTGAACCTTGTCGGAGGGCCCCTCATTGCGAAGGAAACCCAGGATGATGCCGATGGTTTTTTCCGCGACAGCATCATCGATGCCGGCCTTGGTGGCCAGCCGCCCAATCAGTTCGTCCATTGTGCCCCGTCCCTCAGCCGATTTACGTGCCGGGTCCTTCCTCGCTCGTTATCTTGATCGTGCGCGCGAAGAATTACAAGCGATGACCAGCTTCGGAGTCGCGATTCAAGCTCAATCGCGTAGCAAGTGTTGCAGTAATGCAAGAGCCGGCAGGGATTTCGGTCGAATTTCTCGCAATCAAGCTCAGTTTCGTTCCAATTCTCTACAACAAAAGAGAGAACACTGGCCGATTGCGCGTCCGCGAGATGGGTTTTCGCTTCGCCAGGGGCACTTCGATCGTCGACTTTGACCGGTTCCAATCGACTTGCAACATGGAGTATAATTTCGCGACTGTGTTGCGACGCGCGCGCGAAAAGGCGATGCAATGGCGACTTCCGAAACTCGGACGATCGACACTGACGAGAAGATTTTCATCGGCAAGGGAGAACAGCCGGCCTGGTTGACGCTCGGACTTGCCAATCGTCACGGCCTCGTCACCGGTGCCACCGGGACCGGAAAAACCGTCTCGCTGCAGGTGATGGCCGAAGGATTTGCGCGCGCAGGCGCTCCGGTGTTCGCAGCCGACATCAAGGGAGATCTTTCGGGTATCTCCGAGATGGGCGAGGCCAGGGACTTCATCCTCAAACGCGCCGCTGGGATGAGCCTCAGCTTCCGGCCCGACCGCTTTTCGACCGTTTTTTGGGACGTTTTTGGCGAGCAGGGACATCCGGTGCGCGCCACCGTTTCCGAAATGGGGCCGCTTCTGCTCTCACGCATGATGGATTTGAACGACGTGCAGGAAGGCGTGCTCAACATCGCTTTCCGTGTGGCGGACGAGCAGGGATTGCTGTTGCTGGACATGAAGGATCTGCGCGCGATCCTGTCTTTCATCGCCGATCATGCCGCCGAGCTGACCACACATTATGGAAATGTCTCGAAACAGACGGTGGGGACCATCCAGCGCCAACTCCTGGTGCTGGAAAACCAGGGTGGCGACAAGTTCTTCGGCGAGCCGGCGCTGGATTTGAAAGATTTCATGCGCAATGACCGTGACGGTCGCGGTATGGTGAACATCCTGGTCGCGGACAGGTTAATGCAGAGTCCGCGGCTGTACGCGACCTTCCTGCTGTGGATGCTTTCGGAACTGTTCGAACAGCTACCCGAGGTCGGCGATCCCTTGAAGCCCAAGCTCGTGTTCTTCTTCGACGAAGCGCATCTGTTGTTCAATGACGCGCCGAAGCCGCTGATGGAAAAAATCGAGCAGGTCGTGCGCCTGATCCGCTCGAAGGGAGTCGGCGTCTATTTCGTCACGCAAAATCCGATCGACGTGCCGGACAAGGTGCTCGCCCAACTCGGCAACCGCGTCCAGCATGCGCTTCGTGCCTTCACCCCGCGCGACCAGAAAGCGGTTGCGGCGGCCGCCCAGACTTTCCGAGCGAATCCGAAACTCGACACCGCGCAAGCGATCATGGAACTCGGCAAGGGTGAGGCGCTGGTCTCTTTCCTGGAAGGAAACGGCATTCCGGCGATGGTGGAGCGTGTCATGATCCGGCCGCCCACGGCGCGGATCGGACCCATCACTCCCGAGGAGCGCAAGGCGATCATCGATTCAAGTCCGGTAAAGGGGAAATACGACACCGCTATCGATTCCGAATCCGCCTACGAGGTACTGCAGAAGCGGGTTTCGGGTACCGCGGCCGGCGGCACCGGCGGCGGAATTCTCGGGCAGATCGGCGCCATTGTCGGGACGATTTTCGGAACCAACACGCGAGGCAGAATGTCGACCGGTCAAGTCATCGCACGAAGCGTAACGCGCTCGGTTACCAACAAGGTCGTCGGCGGGGTGGCTGCCGATCTCGGCAAGTCGGTCGGGGGCTCGGTCGGCAGTTCCGTCGGTCGCGCGATCGTTCGTGGTGCCCTCGGCGGGCTGTTGCGGCGATAGAACTTGTGCTCCCTTGCGACGTGATATGCCCATGATTTTCAGAAAGTGACGCGTGCTGAGATATCCGTCGTTGCGAGCGCCGCTCGATGTTCTCTTCCTGATCTGCTGCATCGTGCTGAGCGCCGACGTTCTCGGCCCGGAGATCTTCGGCAACGGAAAGACAAAGGACTATCCGCTGTGGTTCTGGGCCGGGCAGCAGGTCCTGCACGGCGGGAATCTGTACCCGAGCGACCCGAGGGCCTATTTCGAGTTTATCTATCCGCCGCTGTCGGCCGTTCTGCTGGCGATCCCCAGCTATTTCGGCAAAATCCCTCTTTATACTTGTCTTAGCCTGCTCAACGCCGCCGCGTGGTGGATAGCGGCGCAGCTTTCGAACGCGATGACGGGATCGGGAAGGAATCCGGAGCCGTGGCTGGCAGCGCTTCCGGCCATTGTCACCGTGACCTTTGTCTTTGACATGTTCGATCTCGGCCAGCCCAATCTCGTTCTGCTAGCGATGATGATGCTGGGATTCTGGTGGCTGCAGCTGGGTCATCCGTGGGCGTCAGGAAGCATGTTTGCGCTGGCGACCGCGATCAAGGTCTTCCCGGTGGCGGTGCTTCCTTATCTCGTGTGGCGGAGGCATTGGGCGTCGGCGGCGAGCATGGTCGTGTTCCTCGGAATTTTCCTGTTCGTCGTCCCGGCTCCCGTGCGCGGCTTTCAGCACAATGTCGCCGAGCTGAAAACCTGGTACGAGGGAATGGTCGGCTCCAGTTCGGAGCAGGGGTTCGGTCAACGTGGCGAGCAGAACTGGTCGTGGATCAACCAATCCATCATCGCAGTGACGCATCGCCTGACGCGGCCGGTCAACTACAATCAGGATGATCCGGCCAAGGCGCCTGCGTACATGAACCTGGTCGATCTCGATTTCAAGACGGCCAACTTGGTGGTGATCGGGATTTCCATCGCAATCGGCCTTGCTTTCATCGCCGTGATGCCGCCCCGTTCGCGCCGAACGCCCCGCTCCGATGCCGAAGAACTCGGCATCCTGTTTTGTCTGATGACGGTGGCTTCGCCACTGGCCCGGCAGTATTATTTCATCTGGCTGTTGTTCCCGTTGACCGTCCTCCTGCACCGAGCGGCCTACGATACACGGCCGCTTGCGCGCAGGGGGACGTGGGCCGTGCTTGCCGTTGCCGCCTTGCTTGTAAGCCTGTCGCTTCCTTTCTTTCCGAATGATTTGCAAGCCTTCGGAAACAACCTTATTGCCACTGCGGCGATCGCTGGCGGACTGGCGTGGCACATGCTGAACCCGCCCCCGGATGGCAAGGCCAGCTCTTTGTTTGCTTCGTCCGACGCGCCAAAGAGCTGAAGAATAAATCAGGCAACCCTAAGGAAAATCGGAAATGTCCGACGTATCGCAGCTTCAAAAGGTTCTCGATCGCATCGATGCCGAGTTCGATAACAGCCTCGAGCGGTTGTTCGCGCTCTTGCGGATCAAGTCGATCTCGGCCGACCCGGCCTTTGCCGCAGATTGCAGAGCGGCGGCCGATCATCTTTGCAAGGATATTGCGACGCTCGGATTTGCAAGCGAGGTGAGGCCGACCGACGGTCATCCGGCCATCCTCGCCAAAAGCAACAGCGGTCGTGCAGGCAAGCGGCCGCATGTTCTCTTCTACGGTCACTATGATGTGCAGCCGGTCGACCCACTCAATCTCTGGCACCGACCGCCCTTCGATCCGCTCGTGACCAATCACGCCGATGGACGCAAGATCATCGTTGCGCGCGGCGCGGAGGACGACAAGGGCCAGCTCATGACGTTTGTCGAAGCCTGCCGCGCGTGGAAGGCGGTGACGGGCTCGCTGCCCCTCGACGTCACCATCATCATCGAAGGTGAGGAAGAAGTCGGTTCGAAGAATTTTGTTCCGTTTCTCGAGAAGAACAAGCAGGATCTGAAGGCAGACTTCGCACTCGTCTGCGACACCGGCATGTGGGACCCGAATACGCCTGCGATCACGACGTCGCTGCGCGGGCTTGTTTATGACGAGGTCAAGATCAAGGCCGCCAATCGCGATCTGCATTCCGGCATTTTCGGCGGCGGCGCGCAAAACCCGATCCGGGTTTTGACACGGATCCTCGGCAGCATTTTTGATGAAGAGGGGCGCATCACCATCCCGGGCTTCTACGACGGGGTCAAGGATCTGCCGGCCGATATTCTCGCACAATGGCAGAAGCTCAACCTGACGCCCGAGACATTTCTCAAGCCGATCGGATTGTCGATCCCCGCCGGCGAAAAGGACCGTCTGCTGATCGAGCAAATTTCCTCGCGCCCGACCTGCGACGTCAACGGCATTGTCGGCGGTTATACCGGAGAGGGGTCGAAGACAGTGATCCCGGCGGAAGCCTCCGCAAAGATATCGTTCCGCCTGGTCGAGGGGCAGGACCCCGACAGGATCCGCAAAGCGTTTCGCGATTATGTCACCGCGCGGCTGCCCGGAGACTGCCGGGTCGAATTCACCGAGCATTCCAATGCGCCGGCGGTCGCGCTCGACTGGAACATGAAGCCGCTCGCGGCGGCAGGGCGCGCCTTGACGGAGGAATGGGGCAAGGAGGCGGTCCTGATGGGGTCGGGCGCCTCGATCCCGATCGTCGCCGACTTCAAGCGCACCCTCGGACTTGACACGGTGCTGGTGGGGTTCGGGCTCGACGACGACAACATCCATTCGCCGAACGAGAAATACGATCTCAGAAGCTTCCACAAAGGCATTCGTTCGTGGGCGCGCATTCTCGCATCCCTTGCGGAGCAGCCGCGCTGATCGCGCCGCCGTTCTGCGCAGCCAGCGCCCAAAGTAAGAACGCCGCCCGGGATTGGGCGGCGTTTGATTCACAGTGCAGAGGTAGTCGAGCGAAATATTACACCGGCCCTTCGGATTTTTCAATTCCTGTAACTCGGATCGAGACGATCGAGTTTGCGCAGCAGCGCCGGCCATACCAGCGTGGTCGAACGCAGTTCTTGCCGCTCGGGATTCGACAGCAGCTCCGTATTCTTGTCGATGACTGCCGGATCGACGGGATAGACCAAGGGACCGAGCATCCGCGTGCGCACCTGCATGGTGCAGGCCCGTTCCAGGTGGAACATGCGCTCGAATGCGGAAGCAACCGACCGGCCGACCGTGAGCGTACCGTGGTTGCGCAACAGCATGTGGTTCTTGTTGCCGAGATCCCTTTGCAGGCGCGGGCGTTCGTCATGGTCGAGCGCGATGCCTTCGTAGTCGTGATAGGCGAGGTCGAACGTGACAAGCTGCGCGGTCTGGTTCAGCGGCAACAGACCTTCCGGGCAGCTCGCCACCGCCGTGCCGTCAGGCGTGTGCAGATGGATCACGCAGCCGGCATCTTCGCGCACCTCATGGATCGCCGAATGGATCGTGAAGCCTGCCGGGTTGATGCTGTAGGCACTCCTGGTGAGCTGGTTGCCGTCGAGATCGACCTTCACGAGGCTCGACGCAGTGATTTCATCGAACATCAGCCCGTAAGGATTGATCAGGAAATGATGTTCCGGGCCCGGCACGCGCACGGAGATATGGGTGTCGACGAGATCGTCCCAGCCGTAATGGGCGATCAGGCGATAGCAGGCGGCGAGGTTGACGCGCTGGTTCCACTCGGCCTCGGTCATACCCGAGGGCACTTGCTGCAGGCGAGCTTCCGCTGGTGACATGACCGCTTCTCCCAATCGATAAAATTATGTCTGAGCCTATTCGCGCTGCTGCCTCGCAGCAAGGCAGAGGGCGAGCTTGGCAGTTATGCTGCGGTGAAGACAGCGCTGCTTTAAGGCGGCGGGATCGACAACAGGCCCGAGATGCTGCGGCCGCGGATGTCGTATACACGGGCAAACACCACGTCGTCGCGCTTGATCTCGACCAGGACAGGCGCGGCAAGTCCCTTGCAGTAAAATTCACCCAGCGTCATGGCGAAGTCGGCACCGTTGCTGTGCCAGTCGATCGAAAAATCGGGCCCGAGCGCGACCTGCGCCGGTCGCTGCGGGCCACACACCGCGACCTTCCACTTGCGGCCCTTGGGCGGAGCGTCCTGCCTTTCGGCGAGCTGTTCGCGCAGCTCGTCGGAAGCCTGCTTGAACGCGAGCCCCCAGTAATCCAGCATGAAGCGGTCGTCGGCGCCGCGCACGGTGCCGGCCACGTAGTTGAAATGTGTATATTGGTAGGGGTGCAGGCGGATCATTTCGCCTAGCGACAGCAAGAGACCGAAGCAGAAGGCGGCAAGCACCGCCGGCTGCCAGCTCCGGCGGCTCTGGCCCAAGCGGGTCATCATCCAGGCAAAGGCCGTGCCTGCGAGCACGGCCATTGGCGGGATCACGAAGATGAAGTGCCGGATGCCGTTATAGAGTGCCGGCCGCTTCACCATCGCGATCGCAATCGGCAGCGTGGCGGCGAGCATCAGCATCAGGAGAATGGTCTTGCGGCGGGCGGTCACGTCGCGGCGCGGGAACACGACGAAGGTGCCGACGATGCCGGCGAACAAGAGCGCCAGCAGCACCTCGGGAAGCTGAAGTGCAAACAGCGTCGGCAGATACGACCAGGGCATATCCGGCACCGACACCAGGGCGCCGTCGAACATTTCTTTCCACGGCCGCTCGAAGAAATGCGAGAAGTAGGTCAGCGCCAGGAAGGGATTGCCGGGCTCGATGATCGACCATGGCCAGATCAGACCCATCACGAGGTAGCCGAGCACGAGGCCCGGCAACAACATATAGAGGACATGGGCGAACCGCCGTATCGCTTCCCGATTTCCCTGCGTACGGATCTCTTCCATGAACAGGGGCACGAATCCTATCAGCGCATAGACCAGGGCCAGGCCGCCGAGGATACGCGAACCGATCGAAAACCCGGCGCCGAGACCGATGATCAGGATTGTCCGCGGCGAGGGGTGCGGATATTCCTGGGCAAGCCGTACCAGGCCCATCATCAGGATGATCATCGCCACCGCGAAGGGCGCATCCTTCGGGTTCATGAACATGTGCCCGTAGAAGATCGGGCACAGCGCCAGCAGCAGCAGACTGGCGAGCCCGGCAAACGGGCCGCCGACCCGCCGGCCAAGTCGCCAGGTCACCGCCAAGCCGACGATGCCGACGATCGCACCCAACAGGCGGCGCGTTTCGAACAGCTCAAGGGGAATTACCTTGTGCAGCAGTGCGGCGGCCATGTCGAAGCCGCCGCCATACATATAAAGATTGGCGAACGACAGCGCGGCGGCGTCCTTGAAGCCGGAGCCGTACATCCGCAGCAGCAGGTCGGCATATTCGGCGTGGGTGTAATCGTCCCAGCCTAGTCCATAGTCGCGGAAGGTAAGGCTCGCGACCAATCCGACCACAACCAGCACCAGGATCGCGACATCGTCGCAGGTTCGCTCCACCGAGCGCCGTGAAGGCGTGTCGATAGCCGAGGTAGTGATCGAAGACATGGCGATTGGTAACCCGGTGTCCCCTCTGGCTCCAGTTGGCGCCTTTGGGCCTCATCCCCGGCTTCCATATAGCGCAGTTCCATTACCGAGTAATTGGGAATTGTGGCGCAATTTCCCCGGTGCAACGCAACATGGGTTAGTTTGTCGCTCCGAAGAATCAGGCCCTAGTCGGGTAGCGCTGCGCGATTGCGGTTGGCGAGGCGTGCAATATGACGGTATCGTGGCAATTGGTGAGGCTGGCAAATTTTGCCAATACGCCTCAGGGGTCAGTTTGATGATGATTTTGATGTTGATTGCCGGCGTCGGCTGCCTGTTGGCGGGCCTCCTGGCGATCGGTTTCGGAATCCCGGTCAAGGAATTCAGTTTTGGCAACACCCTTATTGTGACGGGTGTCGTCGGCGCTTGCGCGGGGCTGATTATCCTCGGCATGGCGGCCATGGTGCGCGAACTGAAGGACATCGCCGGGCGACTTGGCTCCGGGCTCTCTTCCAACCTGCCCGAAATGGGGACCCAGCCGACGTCCGCGGAGGCCGGCGAAGGGAATGGATTTTTGTTGATCCGAGATCAGTCCGCCGGCGCTCATTCCGAGGGCACGGCAGCCGGCTTGCAGTCGACAGCGCCTTCGTCGGCGCCGTGGCTCGATGCCGCCACGGCTCGCGACCGCGCCCGTAGCGAGGCGTCGGCGGCGCCCGAGCCTGTCGGGGCCCCGCCTTCTCCCAAACCTCGCCGAAATCTGATGTTTTCCTCGAACTCGCGGAAGGAGCGCGAACGCGCGCCTGCGCGCGCGGCCGAGCAACCCGCAGCTGATCCGCGCGCCGCTCCAGCGACGCCCGTTTCGGAGCCGAGCGAGACCCCGCCGGCGACGTTCGAAGACGCTTGGCCGAAATCGGAGCGCGCCAGGTCTGCTGATGCGTTGCCGAGGCGCGGCGGCCGCGCGCCCTCGACCTTCGGTGAGGCGAGCACCGGCGCGCCGGGCCATGATCGAACTCAGCCGGCCGCCGGAAACGAGGCGAAGCCGCCCGTGACCGTGCTCAAGTCGGGCGTCGTCGACGGAATGGCCTATTCCCTCTATTCCGACGGTTCGATCGAGGCGCAGCTGCCGGAGGGAATGATGCGGTTTGCGTCGATCGACGAACTGCGCGCGCATCTCGATCAGCGCTCCTGACCGGGTTTGCTTCGGCGCACCTGATCGACGAAAAATTCCCGCGCCTCTTCTTGTCAGCCCTCAAGTAATCCGCTCATATTCCAAAGGTAGTTCGCTCATCCCAAAGAGTATTGGCGCGGCGGGTTATCGTGCGATATCCAGTTTTGCGATGAAGAATTTAAGGGTTCGGGCCAATGACCGACGCTGCCGGCAAGAGTTTCATCGACCTGACCGCAAATATCGTGTCGGCCTACCTCAGCAACAACCCGACCCCCGCTTCAGAAATTCCAGGCTTGATCAACCAGATTCACGCCGCCCTCGTGCGGGTGTCGACCGGCCGCGCCGAAACGCCCCTTGAACCCGCCAAGCCGGCGGTTTCGGTCAAGAAGTCGATGACGCCCGACTACCTGATATGTCTTGAGGACGGCAAGCGCTTCAAATCCCTGAAGCGGCACCTGCGCTCGCAATACAACATGACGCCGGAGCAATATCGGGAAAAATGGGGTCTTCCGCCCGACTACCCGATGGTTGCGCCGAATTATGCGGTGGCCCGTTCGCAACTCGCCAAGAAAATGGGCCTTGGCCAGCAGCGGCGACGGCGCAAATAAAGCATCGAGCGAAGCGGGCCGCCCGTTCGCACGACGAAGATTTCAAGAGAAGAGAATCTGAAAATCAGGTGGCCGCGGCCAGCGTCTCGCGCGCATCGGAGCGTATCCGCTCGACCATCGCACGCAGGCCGTTGGAGCGCTGCGGGGTGAGGTGTTCGCGGAATCCGAATTCGTCGAATATTGCGATGGCGTCGGTCGAAAGAATCTGCTTCGGCGTATGATCCGAATAAAGCGTCAGCAGAATTGCAATGAGTCCACGCACGATATGGGCGTCGCTATCGCCACGATATTTCAGCAACGGCTCGCCGGCCTGGCTGCGCGCAATATGTTTCGCGAGCCAGACCTGGCTCACGCAACCCTGAACCTTGTTGACCGCGGAATGATCGGCCTGCGGCATCGGCTCGAGCGAACGGCCGAGCTCGATGACGTACCGGTAGCGGTCGTCCCAATCGTCCAGCAGCGCAAAATTTTCCCGGATTTCGTCGATCGTGATCATGTTCCGAGCTCAAACCCTCAATCACCATATATAGGGTCGGGGCGCGCCGAAAGCGATACTGGGCATTGAAAATGCGCCATTGTTCCCGGCCCGATTTTTCGGGCCCGAAGCTTAAGGCGCTGGCGTGCCCCGCCACTCGATCTGCATGTCATCTGCGGTCAATGTGTCGCGCGGAAGGACTTCGGCGAGCGCAGGATCCGCTTTCCGGGAGGGGGCGCCGATCGAACCCGTATGATCGGGCGGACGCTTGTCGGTGATGATGTGGTACAATTTGCGCGCGCCGGCGTGCGCGCGCTGGCCGATCATGGTTGCGGCCTGGCCGCCGACTTCACAGGCTGCCGGCTGACGCTTGCAAAACTGACCCACGTCCGAGACCGCAGCGGTGGCGGCGGAGACGGCTTCGGACGCCTTGAGCTGTGGCGTCTTGTCGGATTCCGCCGTCTTGTCTCTCGGCAGGAGCACGAGCACGAGTCCTACCCAGAACGCCAGGCGAAGCAGAAAAAACATCTCGCGACCCCGAATCGCCCTTCTCGATCTTGCCTTGAACCCTGAAAAGTTCTCGTAACCACCCCTCGATAAAGCGCCAGTGTTTGCATTGAGGTTAAATCGCGGGGAGTTTGCCAAAAAACCGCGCGATTTGACCCGGTGTAAATGTTCGATAGATGCCGGTCACCGGGCGTGGATCGGGCGGTTTTGCTCGCGTCCACCATTTCGAAACCATAAGGTGCGATGCCCGGAAACCAGGTGTTCACCATCTGCATCGATTGAGCGCCGCTATGGCGTCCGAAAGAGCGGTGGAGATGCCGTCTGCGGCGACGGCGCGGACGCTCCTTAGCGTTCGTTTAATTTCACTCTGACACGTTGGCGCAACGATAAGGCGGCGTTCCGGCGCGTCTTTTCCAAAGAACAAGTGGTCCGGTTCTACCATTCGCATCCCGTTGCAGCGGACAGCTTTGCGAATGTCAGAATCAAGGACCGCTTGCAAATACGAGATTCCGCTGGAGTTCAGGATTTGACATTCGCTCTGCGAACCCGCGGCCAGATGGGAAGCGAATGTCAAATCCACTCCATTAGCCGCGCGAGAGCCGTGACAGCTGTGAATATGATCCGCGATGGTCTCGACGCGCTGTTGCATCCGTCCGCGCGATTTGATGCGTTGACGCGTGCGCGGCATCACGCTTTCATCGCACCGCGGCTGCTCGCAAGCCTCACCGCCCTTGCTGCCTTTCCGATCTATCTTGCCGTGCGCGGCGTACCCACGGCGCTTGAGGCCGTTATATGCGGATTGCTGATCGCGCCCATTTGGCTGTCATGGTTTCTGTCGCGCACAGGCCGCTATGGGGGGGCCGAGGATCGATATCGCCTGCTGGCAATGAGCATGAGCGACGTCATTTTGTGCCACCATCGTAATGGCGCGGTGCAGTTCATATCTCCCGCCGCGGAGGCGATGCTGGGCGCCCCGGTGGCGCAGCTACTCGGACACGGCCTGTTTGACCGCGTCCACGTTGCCGATCGTCCGGCCTATCTCACCGCGCTTTCGGAGGCGGCGCGCGGCGAGGCCTGCAGCGTCGAATTTCGGGTGAGGCGAGATATCGCCTGTGGTCGCGAGCGGGGGCAAGGCAATAGCGTGGATTTCATCTGGGTCGAGATGCGCTGTAAACCGCTCGAGCCCGTAGCGGAAGCGGCGAGCCCGTCACAAGCAGGCGTGGTCGCGGTGCTGCGCGATGTGAGCGAACGCAAGAACCAGGAACAGGCGCTCGATCTGGCGCGCAATGCGGCCGAGAAGGCGGATGCGTCCAGGACCCGCTTCCTCGCCACCATGAGCCACGAACTGCGCACGCCTCTCAATGCCATCATCGGCTTCTCCGAGATGATCATTCAGGAAGACGCGTTGATGCTGGACGCGGCGCGCCGCAAGGAATACGCGCAACTGATCAACGATTCGGGTCAGCATCTTCTGTCGGTCGTCAACGGCATTCTCGACATGTCCAAGATGGAATCCGGCAATTTCGATATCACGCCTGAACCCTTTCCGCCACGCGATGCGCTCCTCAATTGCTGCAATCTGCTGGCATTGAAAGCGCGGGATAACGCCATCGACCTCGTCACGCGCACGCCCGACAATCTGCCGGTCATGAACGGTGATCCGCGTGCCTTCCGCCAGATCGCGCTGAACCTCGTCTCCAATGCCATCAAGTTTACCGAACGCGGCGGAACGGTGACGGTTTCGGCCGCTGTGGAAGGCTCACGACTGGTGCTCCGTGTCGCCGACAACGGTGTCGGCATCGCAGCAGATGATCTGAAGAGGATCGGCGATCCCTTTTTCCAGGCCGGCAAGACATACGAGCGGCGACATGAGGGGACCGGGCTTGGGTTGTCGATCGTGAAAAGCCTGGTCGCCCTGCATGGCGGCGAGATGACCATGCGAAGCAGGATCGGCGAAGGAACGACGGTTACGGTGGCGCTGCCGCTGACTTTCACGCCACCGGTGGCGCCCTCAAGCAATGTCACAACGGTCAGCCCGTTGCGGACTGCAATTTCGGACCGAATTCTCCAGGTAAAAAGAAGTGCCTAGAAACATTTCAAGAGATGACGACATGTCGCGACGCCGCCGGGGTGGCAAGACCGCGGCGTTCGAGGACGTTGAGCGCAACCTTTTCCTGCGTATCCTGTTGCGTAGTCCGAAGGACACGTTTGCGGGCGCGACGGCCTTTGCTCTCGTCGTTGCCATCATTGCCAACGCCTTGTTCCTCCAGGCGGGGCGCCATCCTGCGCCGATGTTCGGCTCGGTCACGCTGCATTCGGCCGGCGCAACGCCAGCCAATCCATTGCCGCGTTCGCGTCCGCTCGATGCCGAGGATTCCAGGCCGGCGGAAAGCAAGCCTGCCGATCCGCTGGCCAATTTTGTCAAGACGACAGGCGCAACGCCGCCTGCGCTAGCCGTGGTTCCGCGGCCGCCTGGGGCGATTCCGGTGATTTCCCACAGCGACTCCGCGGCTAATGCTGTGATCGGCTCACGCCGGGTGGCGGCAGTGCAGCGCGCGCTCACCGATTACGGCTACGGCCAGTTGAAACCCACGGGCATCATGGGTCCGGATACGCAGGCCGCGATCCAGAAGTTCGAGCGAGCGCGGAAGCTTCCCGTGACGGGCCAGTTGTCCGATCGGCTGGTGCGCGAACTGACGGCCACGATCGGACACCCGATCGACTAGAGCTCCGATTCCGAAGTTCGCAAGCTATCGCGGCGACCTCTGATGCGAACTTCGGAATCAAAGGAGCTCTAGCAGCTTTTTTATTCTAGTGCGGCTTTGAATTTGAAGTTCCTATCACGAACTTGCCGCGATACCGATAGGAACATCAAATTCGCCACACTAGAGCTCCGATTCCGAAGTTCGCAAGCTATCGCGGCGACCTCTGATGCGAACTTCGGAATCAAAGGAGCTCTAGCAGCTTTTTTATTCTAGTGCGGCTTTTGAATTTGAAGTTCCTATCAGGAACTTGCCGCGATACCGATAGGAACATCAAATTCGCCGCCCTAGAGCTCCGATTCCGAAGTTCGCAAGCTATCGCGGCGACCTCTGATGCGAACTTCGGAATCAAAGGAGCTCTAGCAGCTTTTTATTCTAGTGCGGCTTTGAATTTGAAGTTCCTGTCACGAACTTGCCGCGATACCGATAGGAATATCAAATTCGCCGCACTAGCGTCCTGTCAGCCGCTGGCCTATCGTCGATCGCATGCGATTGAAAACCAGCATATGGGTGGCGGCCTATTTGCGCCGCTGCCAGGCCGCAGGCGTGTTTGGTGCGGTGCGCCGGCGGGGCGCGGAAGAGGCGGGTGCGGTATTCGTCAAGGTGGCGCTGCTCGATGGCAACGCCATGCTCTATGTGCCGGCACCGCAGACGGTCTATGACGACAGCCGCCCGATCGAGCGGTTTTTCCTGGCTGCATCCAAGGAACCTGTTCCGGAAAGATCCGTGGAAGAACGGCTTCAGAAGGAAGTCCGATTCGACCCCGATGCATGGATCGTGGAGACCGAGGACCGCGCAGGGCGGCATTTTCTCGATCTGGCGCGAGACTGAAGCGGAGCGCCGATTCCTTGCGCGCAAAACTCTTCCGTCATTCCGGGATGGCGCGCAAAGTGCGTGCGGCAAGGTCATACGAACGTCGGAACTGGAACGCTAGCGTCCCGAGCCTTGCGAACCCGTGCGCGGCAGGACGCCAGCGCCGGGAAGTTGCGGCCCGGAGCGGGTCTGTCCCGGTGCCGGCCGGGCGCGATTGCGTTCGTCGTCGTAGAGCGCGGGACGGTACCTGGCACGCGCAACCGCCATGGTCGAGCCGCGCCACGCTGCCAGCATGATCAGGGCGGAACGCTCACTCAATATGTCGAAAAGGCGCGATAGCCTGTAGACCGCGGAAACAGAAGTGCCGATTTCGGGCTTCAAGAACAGCAACACCCGCTGGAACACCGGGCTCGGCATGCCAAGCGCCTTGGCGGCGCAGGCCAGCGGCTCGCCACCGAGGTCGTTGACCACCAGCGTCGAGATTTTCCACGGCAGGATCAGCGTTTCGCTGAGTTCGAGCGTGAAGTTTTCGACATCGGCGACAAACGCGGCCATTTCCAGCGCCTCGATGGCGCGCTCTGCGCGCGCGACAGGAACGCGAGGCGATGCCTTCAACGGCGTCTGCGAAAGATTGTGCAGGATCAACGCGCGCTCGCTCGAGCTCGCGCCGAAAAACATGGCGCTGAGCTCGGCGGCATCCGCTGGCTGCATCGACAGAGTTGAGGTCAGGCGCAGTTGCGCCTCGCCCGGTGCGCCGGACGGCGGCGTAGGTAAATCTGCAGGATTTGAATCGGCAGAAATCCCTTGCGCCAGCGACACCGGCTGATCGGCCGGCCTGAGCCGGAGTTGTCTCAAGACCGGAGCCGGCGTGCCCGGATAGATCGCAAGCCGCGCCCGCACGGCTGCGCGCGTAGCGTCGTCGACTTGATCGATCAGACGAGAGGTGAGCTCGACGAATTGCCGTGCCTCTTCCTCGCTGTGGGTGGAGGCCTGGACATAGAGATCGGTGAGCACGCGAAGCAACGTTGGACGGATGTCGACGCCCTCGCGGCGGGAGAGACTCATCAACCCGTCAAAGCCCGGGAATGGCGGAGGATTGGTCATAACAGGGTACGCGACTGAGTAATCTTTCGCGCCAGCCTAGTTCACGCGCTTTAAAAGCTCGTTAAGGAAAACAATCCCTGAAAGCTTCCCGCTTGATTTGCGCCCACTGTCCCATCGCGTGTCATCCGGTGATCGCTGCGGGAAAAAGGCGCGACGGCGTGCATTAAGATGCTGTTAACCACGTCCTGTTCTTAATGACGCCGTCGCTGCAATTCGCGTCGCAAGCGGCAACCGGAGAGAATGCGGCATGGGCACCATCATTGAATTTCCGGCAAATGCGCCATCGCGCCGGCTGGGAAGCATGGATGGCGTCTCGCGCGAAGGCATGGGAACCGTCCTGATCCTTCCCGTCATCCGGATCGAGCGCCAGTCGGAGGAAACCAGTGGCGGTCGAGGACCGGAAGAAGGTACCGCTCCCGGCCGTCGCCGTCGCCGGCGCTGATCAATCGGACATTCGATATGCCGGATACGTTTCTTCCGATCCGGACCAGATTACGAAGTCGCACTTCCGCATCGCTGCTGACGCTGTTCGCGACGGGGGCGGTGCTCGCTGGATGCAGCGGCGGCGATTTCGGCCGCACCCGGCAGGATTTCCTCAACGACGACATGCACCGCTGGATGGGCGTCGAGGCGACGGGCAGCCTCGGTTTGCCGTCGTCGCAATTCCAGCTGACCGACAACGAGCGGCAGCTTCGCGATCTTGCCTATCCCCTGATCGAGCCGCCGCATTCGCGACCCGCCTGGAAGAGCGTATTCGGCGACTACCAGCCACTGCCTGCGCCCTGGCGACAGAGGGTGCTGTTCGATCGCACCGCCTACGGACGTCTCTTGATCGATGAGCCGCACCGCTCGCATGCCTCTCGCTATGCGCAACTGATCGACGACGTGCGCGACGACCTGACGCGCTTCGAGCCGTTTTATGCGACCGCCATCCAGGTTATCGATCTCGACAAAAAGCGAAATACCAGCCTTGCCCATGTCTCGCAATTGTCGCCGCCCGAGCACGCCGATGCGGTGGCACGCATGCAAGAGAATACGCTGATCGTGCAGTGGGTTCAGCAGTGCCTTGAGCGCAGGATATCCTCCTACCGCTGGGCGCTGGAGCGTTTGGTGATCCAGGCTCCCGACAACATGGCCTCCGACGCCGATCGATTGATCGGCGAACTCGCCGCGCGGGCTGCCCATCCTCCGATTGTGGGACAACCCGTCGTCGGGCCCGCGCTGACGACGCGGGGCTAGTGCGGCGGATTTGACGTTCCTGTCAGTTTGGCCGCGTGTGCGTTATGGCACCTCGGTTTCGCTCGCATCAGCGTTTCGCCGGGGTCGGCTCCGCCTGCACCTTGCAGTTGGATGCGGCCAGACTGGCTTGCGCCTGCGGCATCAGGCCGGGCTCGGGCGCCAGTGCCTTCATCACGATCAGTCCGGCCGCCGTGGGAGCATCGATGATCAAGCGGTCGGCCGCCGTCACGTCCTCGTCTTCCGGCAACTCGGCGTGCTGGGCCTCGGTCATCAGGTCGAGTTCGATCACCTTGCGTCCGGCGGATCGGTCGTTGATGGCGTAATAGGCGACTTCGTTGCGCGTGTAGAACGACACAGACGTATAGGCCTGGCTCACGGGGACCGTCAGCTTGATCGGTCCTTGCGACAGGTCGTAGCGGCAGATCGCCACCGCAAAAGCCGGGTCCATGAAAGGCAGCGGCGCGTTGCCGGGATCCGGCTGCGGCAGCGATGTGACGGCGTTCAGCCTGGTGATCGGCGCAAGGCGCGAATAGGCGTCCTGGGTCGCAATCCGCGGCAATCCCAGCACGCTGACCAGATGCACGATGCCGCCCAGCAGCACCCCCGCGACGATGGTGAACAGAAGACGGATCATCGGCAGCCCACCGTGGCGATCGAAGGCATCGGGGCATCGCGCTGGCTTCGCGTCGCCACGCCAACCGGCGTATCGTAAAGGCGAAGCACCAGCGCATAACGTTCAATGCCGCCGGTGGGCAGCCAGTTTCCGGCTCGCGATCGCGCCGCCACCCTTACCTCGAACGAACCGTCGGCGCTGCGCACGATTTCCTGGCTGGTGAAGCCGTAACGTTGCAGCGAATTTGCAACCAGCCGCCCCTTGGAATCGTAGAGCGTCAGCGTCCAGAACCGCGCAGCAGGCGTGACCCCGCTCACGATGACGTCGCACCGGCCATCGAGCGGCCGCTTGCGATCGTCTGATGTGGCCGAAAATGCCACGCCGTCCCCCGTGCCGACCGGGAGTTCACCGCTGCGGGCAATCGAAGCGCGGGAGTAGGGGTCGATATCGGCGGTGCCGGTTTTTGGCCGCGCCGTCCAGGCGCCGATCGTCAGGGCGCCGAGATCGGTGCCCCGGGTCGCCGTCATCCATGTCGCGCCAAGGCCGACGACGGTAGCGAGCATCAGCGCGAGCAAGGTGATGAAGATCAGCCGCACGGGCTAAAACCCCAATTCCGAAATCCGCAAATCAGCTTGTAGCGACATTGACAGGAAAAACATCAACTTGGCGCGGAACGTCAAATCCGCCACATTAGTTCTTGCGCTGCGCGGAGGGCGCCGGGTTGTCGGGCGATGCCGAGGCAAAGCTGTCCGGAAAACCTGGAGAGCTTGAGGACACCGGTTTGGGTGGTTTGATCGGGTCGCCCGCGGTCTTGGCGGCATCGTCGAGCAATTTCTCCACGTGAACCAGAATGTCGGCGCCGCGTTTGGTGAGAACCGGCGGTGCCCCTTTGAATTCCGCAGGTTTTGCAGCGCCGTTGGCCGCCACATTCGCCGAAGCCGGAGCAGAGGGCAGTTTCGTGCCCGCGCCGACGCCCGGCAGCTCCTTGATCTCGACGCCCTGATGGGCTGCGACCATGATGTCGTGCCAGGTCTGCGCGGGCAGCGAGCCTCCGGTCATCCGGTTGGTCGGGGAGTAATCGTCGTTGCCGAACCAGACGGCGCAGGTGAAATTGCCGGTATAACCGACGAACCAGGCGTCACGATAACTGTTGGTGGTGCCGGTCTTGCCGGCGGTCGGAATGCCATCGAGCGCGGCGCGCCGTGCCGTACCTTCGCTGACGACATGGCTCATCATTTGCGCCATGTCGGCGGCAACCGATGCCGGAATCGCCTGGAGCGGCTTCTTGCCGTCGCGATCGAAACGCCAGACCAGATCGCCGGCGCCGGTGCGCACCTCCAGAACCGCATGGGGGGTGACCGACTTGCCCTTGTTGGGGAAGGTCGCATACGCCACCCCGTGTTCGAGCACAGTGACTTCGTCGGCGCCGATCGGCAGCGAGGGGGTGTCCGGCAGCGGCGCCCTGATGCCGAAGCGGCGCGCGACCTCGACGATCTTGGCTCGGCCGACCTTCGCCGGGTTTGATGCCTTGCCGCCGAGCGCGATCGACAGCTTCACCGGAACGACGTTGATCGAGCGGGTGATGGCCTGGGTCAGCGTCACGGCGCCCGAATAGGAGTGGCCGTAGTTCTGCGGACACCAGTTGCCGATGCAGACCGGGCCGTCGACGATGATCGAGGTCGGCTTGAAGCCGTTGAGCAGGGCGGTCGTATAGACATAAGGCTTGAACGAGGATCCGGGCTGCCGGTAGGCGTCAGTGGCACGGTTGAACTGGCTGGCGCCGTAGTCGCGGCCACCCACCATCGCGCGCACCCCGCCGTCGAGATCGGCGACCACGGAGGCGGCCTGGGTTGCGTGATAGTCGCGGCCGAACTGCCGCAGCTGATTTTCGATGGCATCTTCCGCGGCGCGCTGCACGTTCATGTCGATGGCGGTGCGAACCACGAAGACGCGCTCGATGTAGGATTTGGGAAACGTCTCGACCAGCTTGCGCATCTCGTCGAACGCCCAGTCGAGATAATAGTTCGGGGAGTTCTCGTCGCGGCGATCGACGGCGGTCGCCGGATTGCGCCGCGCACCGAACACCTGACCTTCGGTCATGAAGCCGGCATCGACGAGGTTGTCCAGCACCACGTTGGCGCGCGCACGCGCGGCCGGCAGGTTGATGTGGGGGGCATATTTGGTCGGCGCCTTGAACAGGCCGGCAAGCATCGCGGCTTCCGCGAGATTGACGTCGCGCGCCGACTTGTTGAAATAGAAGTGCGCCGCGCCGTCGACGCCGAACGTGCCGCCGCCCATATAGGCGCGATCGAGATAGAGTTTTAGGATTTCGTTCTTGGTAAGGCGCGTCTCCAGCCAGACGGCGAGAAATGCCTCGTTCACCTTGCGCTCAATGGTGCGCTCATTGCTCAGGAACAGGTTTTTGGCGAGCTGCTGCGTGATCGATGAACCGCCTTGCCGCACCCCGCCGGCCTGCGCATTGGTCAGGAGCGCGCGAAACGTGCCTGCGACGTCGATGCCGAAATGCTCGTAGAAGCGCCGGTCCTCGGTTGCCAGCGTTGCCTTGATCAGCACGTCCGGAAAATCCTCAAGCGGGATCGAATCATTGTGCTTGATGCCGCGGCTGCCGATCGGATTGCCGTAACGGTCGAGGAAGCTTACGGCGAGATCGGATTTCTTCAGCCAGTCTTCGTCGGCGGTTTCGCGGAAAGCCGGCACGGCCAAAGCCAGCATCAGGATCAGGCCGCCGAGCCCGATAGTGGCGGCCTCCGACAAGGGCTCGATGAAGACCCAGCGCTTCCAGCGACCGACGTGGAAGCGGTCCATGAAGGTGGAGTACCGCTCGTAGAGTTCGCGCGCGCCCTTGCCGGTAGAGAACAGGGTGGAGTCGATGCGTGCGTCGAAATCCAGCAGCCAGTGCCGGATTTTCCGTTTCCATTCCGTGGGCACGATCTTGCGCACTGGCTTTCCGAAGTTCGCGACTCGTTTCCAACACCCCTTGTATGAATTTCAAAAACAAGGAGCTACCGTAATCTCAGATTCTAGAGCTCCGATTCCGAAGTTCGCAAGCTATCGTGGCGACCTCTGATGCGAACTTCGGAATCAATGGAGCTCTAGCAACTTGTTGATTCTAGTGCGGCTTTGAATTTGAAGTGCCTATCACGAACTTGCCGCGATACCGATAGGAACTGCAAATTCGCCGCACTAGCGTTGGTCATCGATCGAAGTTCCCGGTCGGGCTTGCTGCTTGCAATGAAGGAACCTCAAATCAGCGGCATCAGGACCCTCGATCAGTATCGTTTGAAAGCGCTTCAGGCAGGTTGGCCGGGCACTGTCGGGACGTCTTGCGGGAATGTTGCGGCAAACCCAAGGCGTTTCCGGCGATCGCGGGCCGTTTCCTCTGTAACCGAGCGGAGGCCATAAACCAATGGTCCGCCTCATGATTTTGGCAGTCACAGATAACATCATCCACCACTTCGTCATGCGGTCCTGCAACCCACTTGCACCTCTGCCGCATCAACCCCTAGAAGGGCGCAGGTCAAAAAGCCGCGCGCAGAGCCAGGAGCCATGACCGCCAAGCCCAAGCCAGCTTCCGAACAGGAAGGATTCTTCTGGAAAACCAAGGCGTTGGAGGAAATGTCCGACGCTGAATGGGAAAGCCTGTGCGACGGTTGTGCACGTTGCTGCCTCGAAAAACTCGAGGATGAAGACTCCGGAAAGATCTATTTCACCCATGTCTCCTGCAAATTGCTGGATGCCGGTCTTTGCGCCTGCAAGGACTACGCGCACCGCTCCGAGCAGGTTTCCGACTGCGTCAGGCTCACGCCTGCCAATGTCCGCACCCTGAACTGGCTGCCGCCGAGTTGCGGTTACCGTCTGGTGGCCGAAGGCCGTGACCTTTACTGGTGGCACCCGCTTATTTCGGGTGATCCCAACACAGTTCACGAAGCCGGCGTTTCCGTGCGCGGCCGGGTGCGCGGAACCGAAAACGAGATTCCGGACGAAGACCTGGAAGACCACGTCGTGCAGTGGCCGGTGCAATTGCCAAAGCGCGCCCGCATCAAGAAGCCGCCGCGCCCTGAAGATCAGAGGCTTCTGAAATAGTTCGCTGATACTGCGGCGGGACGCACCCATGCGCGCAGGCGGCTGCCGCAACCGCGATTCGCTGCCTAAATACACTAACGAGTCCAAGGCGGCCTTGGTCGCATTCCCCGAATACCGCTCCGCATGAACAAGTTCGAACGGCAGGGCCGCCAACCGGCCGACCAACAGACATTGCCCGCAGAAGCGGGTGAGCTCGCGTCGGTGCCTGCAGACATTCTCGATATCAGCGACGCACCGCCGATTGCGCCGCCCGCACCGCTCACCTCAGGCGAAGTCCGCACCATCCTGACCAGCCTGATGCTGACGATGTTTCTGGCAGCGCTCGACCAGACCATCGTCGCCACCGCCTTGCCGACCATCGGCCGGCAATTTCACGATGTTTCCAGCCTGTCCTGGGTGATCACCGCCTACCTTCTCGCGTCCACCGCAGTCGCACCGGTTTTTGGCACCCTGAGCGACATCTACGGTCGCCGCGCCACGATCATCACCGCAATGAGCCTCTTCATCGTGGGCTCGGTGTTGTGTGCGGTGGCGCCGAACATGCCGGTGCTGATCGTGGCGCGCGGCCTGCAAGGCCTCGGCGGCGGCGGCATCCTGCCGATCGTGCAGACCGTGATTGCGGACGTCGTCACGCCGCGTGAACGCGGCCAGTACCAGGCTTACTTCAGTGGCGTGTGGATGGCTGCCGGAGTCGGCGGCCCCATCCTTGGCGGCGTGTTCGCCGAACACCTGCATTGGTCGATGATCTTCTGGATCAACCTGCCGCTCGGGCTGACGTCGCTGGCGATGCTGCTGCCGAAGATGAAGAAAATCCCGGTGTATCACCGGCTGCGGAAGGTCGACTGGCTCGGCGGCATTCTGCTGATGGCGGCAGCCGTGGTGTTCATGCTGGTCCTGACCTGGGGCGGCAACCGTTATTTCTGGCTTTCGCCCGTGATCATATCGATGATCGGGGCGTCGGCCGCGCTTGCGCTTTCGTTCGTGTGGCACGCCTCGAGGGCCCAGGAGCCTTTCCTGCCGCTGCCGCTGATGGGCGGAACGGTGGTGCCTTACGCGATGGCCTGCGGCGGCTGCGCTATGGGCGCGATGCTGGGGCTGACCGTCTACCTGCCGCTCTACTACGAGGTGGTTTATCACCTGACCGCCAGCGAAGCCGGACTTGCCTTGATCCCGCTGGCCGCGGTTTCGACCGGCGGCGCAGCCATCGCCGGTCGCGCCATGGCGCGCTCGAGGCATTACAAGCGGGTCGCCATAGTCGGTACGCTTTGCGGGGCGGTCACCGGCGCAGTCCTGGCGCTTGCGCCGATGCCGCTCTGGCTGTTGCTGGTGCTGCTTTCAATATTCGCGGTGGGCCTTGGCACCGCGTTTCCGGTCTCCACCGTTTCCGCGCAGAACGCGGTGGCGCGCTCGCAGGTCGGCACCGTCACCGGCGCGGTGAATTTCTTCCGCGCCCTGATGGCTTCTTTCACCGTGGCCGTGTTCAGCGCCATCCTGCTGGCGGCGCTCGGCGCGGATATTTCACTCTCGGGCGAACATCGCGGTCCGGTGAGCTCGATACCACCGGCTGACATGGTCGCGGCGTTCCGATTCGTGTTCGGCGCTGCCGCGGTCATGCTCGTTGCCGCCTCGCTCTGCATGATCCTGATGGAGGAAAGGCCGCTCGCCGGCCCCGCAACGCCCGTCGACATGGCCGAGTAGGGAGCTAGCGCGGAGGATGTCTGAAGTCCGATGTCGATCGGAAAGCCAAAAATTGCGACCTTTCCGGTAACCCGGCGTTCAGGCTCTTCGTCAATGTACTCGCAACCAATGCTGTTTAGATTTGCGGGCGTAGCGGAAGAGGCGAGCCTTTGTGCACAGGAGTTTTGAATGCAGCAATTGATTTCAAGATTCCTAAGCGATGAATCCGGGGCAACCGCCATCGAATATTGCCTGATCGCAGTCGGCTTGAGCATCGTGATTCTCACCGCGGTTAACGGCATCGGTACCAGCCTCAACGCCAATTTCAGTTCGATAAATACTTCACTGAAATAAGGACTACTGGTCTTCCGCATTCAGCGCCCGCATCACCGCGATGCGCGCGAACATCAGCCAGCCGCCGCCGACCTCGGCCGCGTTGATCAGGTTCTCAACCGCGACTTGCCAGCGTTGCTGCCGCTGGACGGTTTTCGGAAGCTTCATGATATAGTCGGCGGCTTGCTGCAGCGTCGCCAGTTCGCGGCCGCCGCGCAGGCGTATCGGCTCTTCGAAGGGTGCCGACCAGGGCATCTCAGGCTGCAAGCTGTCGGGGCGGCAAAATCGCTCCGTCAAATCCGGTCAAGCCTGGCCCCGAACACGTTGCGCTACCCGGCCTTCTTCGATCGAGCCGGAGTGCGCGCCGCTTTCTCGGCTTTCCTGGGTGCTTGAGTCTTGGTTTCTTCCTTGGCGGCGCGCTTGCCGCTGATTGGCAGCAGCATTTCGCGCTGGCCTTCCATCCGCTTCTTCGTCTTCTTTCCCTTGGCGGCAGGGGCGGGCGCCTGGCGCTCGTTGGCGAGGCTGCGCTTGAGCGCGTCCATCAGATTGATGACGTTGCCGCCGGTCTTGGGCGCGGCTTTGGCGGTGGGTCGAATACCGCTGCGCTTTCTGTTGATCAAGTCGATCAGCGCGGATTCATAGTGATCCTCGAATTTTTCCGGCTCGAACGAACCCGACTTTCTCTCGACGATGTGCTTGGCGAGATCCAGCATGTCCTTGGTGACTTTCACGTCCTGGATGTCGTCGAAATATTCCTTTTCGCTGCGCACTTCGTAAGGGTAGCGCAGCAGCGTGCCCATCAGGCCCTTGCCGAGCGGCTCGAGTGCGATGATGTGTTCGCGGTTGGTCAGCACCACGCGTCCGATCGCAACCTTGTTCATGCTGCGGGCGGTTTCGCGGATCACTGCGAAGGCGTCGTGACCGACCTTGCCGTCGGGTACGAGGTAGTAGGGCCGGATCAGGTAGCGACTGTCGATATCGGCCTTCGGCACGAACTCGTCGATTTCGATCGTGTGCGTCGACTCAAGAGCGATGTCTTCAAGCTCCTCCTTCGAGACTTCGATATAGGTGTCGGTATCGACCTTGTAGCCCTTGATGATGTCTTCGGAGGGGACTTCCGCGCCGGTATCGGCATCGACCTTGGCATATTTGATGCGATGGCCGGTTTTGCGGTTGATCTGGTTGAAGCTGACCTTTTCGGTGTCGGAAGTAGCCGGATAAAGCGCGACCGGGCAGGTCACGAGCGAAAGCCGCAGAAAGCCCTTCCAATTGGCGCGGGGGGCCATGGGATGCTCCTAAGACGCAACGTACCAAAAGGCCGAGGTTACCACCCGCAAACCGCCTTTCAAGGAGCCGCGGCGAGGAATCTCCCAACGGCGTTAACCAGGCCGTGTTTCCGCGTGCGGGCGCATGGGTATCGCAGTCGGCGGAGCCCTGATCTGACGCCTGATCAGAGCGTGGTAAGGCCCGGAACATGATCTGAAATCATGCGTTGCCCCGGGTGCGCCACCGGGGGGGACCGGCGCCTTACGCGACACCCGAGGAAATCGAGGCCGCCATGGCTACGCAGAGAACGGGACAGCAACGTCAGATCGTCGAAACTCCGACCGAAGCGCGGCAGGCCGAACCCGGTCCGTCGGTGCTTGCTCTTTTGACGGTTTCAACCGGCCTCGCCGTGCTGATCCTCGGGGTGCTCTGGTTCGTATTCTTCCGCACCTGAGGGAGCGAGGTTTCCGACCTGGAACCTTTGCGGATATTTGCTAGGGCGCGGAGGCCGACAAGAGTTCCCGCGATTGCCTCTTGGTCGCAACGGCGAATTGCTCTGTCTTGTCACTGACGCCTTCAGGCTCGTGCTTTGTTGTTTTTCCCTAACTGCGAATCGCGCATGATCGCCTCGCGCTGACCATTTTCGCGGCAGCTTGCGCAGACAAAAAGTTTCCGCGGGTGGCAGGTTTTCGCGTTCAGAAACCATGATGTCGTCACAAGTCGGCAGTGAAGATACTGCGGGGGCGACAACCGGACGAATCCTATGCTCACTATTCTCATCCAGTCGTCGATCTTCGTTGTGGGTTTTGGTCTTGGATATGCCGCATGCGCATGGCGCGCGCATCGGCGCCATCCGACCTACGCTTCGCGCAACACACGGCCGGTCACCTCGATGTTCGGCCATCCCCGCCGGGCATTCTGACGCGGCACAGGGAGATCCGGAACGGCGCGACCAAATCAGGTGGCGTGCGTTCGCCGGGCCGGCAAGTGACTGCAATGGGCCCGGCAAAGGCCCCTGCGTTGACTTTCCGAGAACTCCTTGTCGCTGACATTCGGCCCTTGGGATGGCCCGGGCCTGCGCAGGCGTTTCCGACAATTCAGGATATCTTAACCAAGATAGAGTGACGTGGACTATGGTGCGCTGAGTGCGGGTCGATTTGACCGTCGCTTCGGTATCGCCGCGAAAACTCGCAACAAGGTCAAATCCGGAACCGCGCTGGAATTCCGTATTTGTTGGTGTCCCTGGTTCTGACATTCGTAAAAAGCCCTCGCTGCAACACGGTGCGAATGTGAAAACCGGGACACCGGAAACCACGGCTTGGACCGGACACAGATCGATGTTTCAGCTTTTCTTGCGGGCTCGCGCGCACAATTTCTTCACAGGCCGAGGGGACAACCGGAGTTTCAAGGCCCGGTCGACCGATCGGGACATTGGCACCGACCGCTCGCGGGTCGGCTCCATCCTGGGCGCCATCGAGCATGCCCTCCACGAGGCCGAGCAGGAACAATCGGGTCTCAACCGCCGCGTTGAAGATGTGCTGGCACGCGCGGCGGCGACAGTCGGAAACGCCGCTAACGAGTATCTGGATCGCGAAGCGCTGGACAGCCGACATCAAGACTCGTTTGATGCCGAAATTGCCAATGGCCAACGCCGGCTGCAGGAGCTTGCGACGGCGATCACTCATTTCAGGTTTTTGAAGGCGGCAACGCTGAGCAGGTTTCCGGACCACAAGCCTGCAACGGCACGTGATTGAATCGCCCGTCGCGATCGTCGAATCGGATGGTTAACAAATAGCGCCCGCCGAGCGCTGCATTTGATCCGACCGCGAACCGGAATCGAAATCCACCGGCACTATCCTCGTTTTCGAAAAATGACGGGAGAGCAGCCATGAAGAAGATTTCGATCCTGACGGTCGCTGTCGTGGCGCTCTGCATGGGCCTGCATTCGGCAAGCGCCAGCCTCATTGGGATGCCGCTCAATCTGAAAGCCGCGATCGAGCCTCGCGACGCTGACAGTCAAGCCTGTCAGTTCTATACCGACGATGTTTTTGCAGGCCCTTTGCTGATCAAGGGCTGCTGAGAATTGCTGCGGTCAAAATCGGGTTGAACCATCTGATCGCGCCAGGTTGATCCGCAAAAGGAATGACAATGTCTGGCCAACACTGATTCCGCTGATCCCGCCGAGTGCCTTGACGAAGGCATCTGCGGCGCGGCCATGGCGGTCGGGCGTCAACAGTTGAAGCGCCTCCAGACCGGCCGCGGTTCCCACGACAAGAGCCACGACAAGCAGCACGCGGTTGGGATAGGCCAAGGCGAATGCGAGGCCCATCAGCGCGAAGGCAGCGAAATGCTCGAGGTGCGGGAGAGCGAGTACCGGGCGGGCGCCAACCGGCGACAGCGTTGCATAGACGACGAAGGCGAGAACGAGCCAGCCGGTAAAGACCGATATTCTTTGAATCATGACCGGTAAGTAAGCTAGAACCCGACCAATCTCAACCCATTCGTCGCGTTGCAGGCTGGTTGTACAGATGATTGCTCGACAAACCTTAACCTCGGCAAACCTCGCCGGTACCTTTTATCCCCATGAGTCTGACCTACGTCATCCCGGACATCCACGGCCGACTCGATTTGCTGTGTGACGGTCTGGCTCAAATCGCCGCGCGAGGTCATGCAGGCGTCATCGTCACGATCGGCGACTATGTCGACAAGGGGCCCGCAAGCAAGGGCGTCATCGAGCGGCTGACGTCGGGTATCGGCGATCGGTTCAGCCTGATTGCGCTCAAGGGCAACCATGACGCGCTGATGGTGGATGCCTTGCGGGATGCAACGAAGATGGGGGCCTGGATCGAGAAGGGTGGGGACGCCGCACTGGCCTCTTACGGGGGCGACCCGGCCGCGGTCCCGAAGGCCCATATCGACTGGCTCAACGGATTGCGGCTGACGCATGTCGATGCGCATCGCCTTTACGTTCACGCCGGCGTTGACCCCCAGATTCCTCTCGAACGGCAGGATCCGCACACGCTACTGTGGAAGCGCTATCCGAAGGGATTTGCCGGGGGGCTCGGCAATCTCCACGTCGTCCACGGCCATGACAACTGCCCCGACGGCCCCTTGCTTTACGAAGGCCGCACCAACCTGGACACGCTGGCGTGGCGGACGGGACGGCTGACCATCGGTGTGTTCGACGATGAGAAGCCGGGCGGCCCGGTGGATTTTATCATGGTCAGGGGAGCGCCGGCGGAGCGATGAGCCGGCTGCGGACCGCGGGTCTCGGCGTCTTCTAAACAGGCGTGCCAGGCACTCCAAAAGATTGCTGGAATCTGCCAAAAGGATTGCGCCGACGCCCGGCTGCCCTCGAGGCGCCGGAGCAGTCAGAAAACAGGACTTGTGAATAAAAAGTAATCTTGCGGTGTTCGATTGTTCATAGCCCGTTCACGCCGGCCGGGATCATCTTTATGGCTGAAATTGTACCGCTCACATTCGGAGAGAAGCGTGCGCCTGCTTGTCGTTGAAGATGATCCGGATCTCAATCGTCAGCTGACCACGGCCCTGGCTGACGCCGGATACGTGGTCGATCGGGCCTTCGACGGCGAAGAAGGCCATTTTCTCGGCGACAGCGAGCCCTACGATGCGGTCGTTCTCGATATCGGGCTGCCGAAAATGGACGGCATCTCGGTGCTGGAAGCCTGGCGTCGCAATGGGCGCTCGATGCCAGTCCTAATTCTCACTGCGCGCGATCGCTGGAGCGACAAGGTTCAGGGCTTTGACGCCGGTGCCGACGATTACGTGGCAAAGCCGTTTCATCTCGAGGAAGTGCTGGCCCGGATCCGCGCGCTGCTCCGTCGCTCGACCGGCCACGCCCAGTCCGAGCTGACCTGCGGACCGGTTTCGCTCGACACGCGCACCGGCCGGGTCAGCGTGTCCGGTAATCCGATCAAGATGACGTCGCACGAGTACCGGCTGCTGGCCTATCTCATGCACCATGCCGGGCGCGTGGTGTCGCGTACCGAGCTGGTTGAGCATCTCTACGATCAGGATTTCGACCGCGACTCAAACACCATCGAGGTGTTCGTGGGCCGCATCCGCAAGAAGCTCGACGTCGATATCATCCAGACCGTGCGGGGGCTCGGCTATCTGCTGACCCCGCCTGCGCCAGGCACCTGATCGGCGGGTTGATGAACTGCCTCGCCCTGTGCTCTGCTTGGGCATGATGTTCTCCAAAGACCGGTATCCACCGAGCCGGGTGCAGCCCGGGCGGATTTGTCGCGGGAACACGGCCTGATGCGCGGCAGTTCGCTCGCCACTCGGCTGTTCCTGTCCGCCACCGCCTGGGTGGTGGTGATTCTGGTCATCACCGGCATCGTGTTGTCGTCGGTGTATCGCAATGCCAGCGAGCGTGCCTTCGACCGCCGGCTCAATCTCTATCTGCGCACGCTGGTCGCGGAAGTGGCAACGCCGGACGAGCCGCCTGATCGCCAGTTCCAGTCGCTCGGCGAACCGCTGTTCGAACTGCCGCTGTCCGGCTGGTATTGGCAGATCACGCGCACCGATTCCGACAAGGCCGAGGTGCGCGACTCGCGCTCGCTCTGGGACAAGAAGCTGCCGAAGCTCGAGGAGCGCGGCGCCGAATTGACCGCGGCCGGAATTCGCCTTGGCTATGTCGAGGGTCCGGAAGGGCAAACGCTGCGGATGGTGGAACGGCCGGTCGATCTCGGCGCCGACGGCAAGTTCCTGGTCAGCGTTGCCGGCGACGCCTCGGAGATTTTCGACGAGACGCGCAATTTCGACTACTACCTCATCGGCACCTTCGCCGCACTTTCAATTGTCCTCGTCCTGACCACGATTTTCCAGGTCCGCTTCGGCCTTGCGCCGCTCAGGCGCATTTCGGATTCCATCGCCGATATTCGTTCCGGCCGCGCCGAACGACTCGAGGGCGAGTTTCCGGTCGAGATCGCGCCGCTGGCACGCGAGACCAACGCGCTGATCGAAGCCAATCGCGAAATCGTCGAGCGCGCCCGGACCCATGTCGGAAACCTTGCGCATGCGATCAAGACGCCGCTCTCCGTGATCGTCAACGAGGCTTCCGCGCATGCCGCCGACCCGTTCGCGATGAAGGTTTGGGAGCAGACCGAAGTCATGCGCGACCAAGTCGCTCATCATCTGAAGCGAGCGCGGATCGCGGCCCGCCTCACCGCCATCGGAACAATCACCGAGGTGGCGACTGTGATCGATGCCTTGCGCCGGACCATGGAGAAGATCCATCGCGACCGCGGCATCGCCATCGAGGTTGCGGCCGACCGGCGCGCGAAGTTCCGCGGCGAGCGGCAGGATCTTGAGGAGATGGCGGGCAACCTCGTCGACAATGCGTGCAAATGGGCCGACTCGCGGGTTCTGATCCAGGTGCTGATGGAAGGGCCAGTCGAGCCCGGCGCGGGGCCGACGCTCAGAATCATCGTCGATGATGACGGACGCGGCCTCTCGGAGGCCGAGCGTGCGCAGGTTTCACGGCGTGGTCAGCGGCTCGACGAATCCAAGCCGGGATCGGGGCTGGGGCTCTCAATTGTGGTGGATCTTGCGGCCTTGTATGGCGGCAGCCTCTCGCTGGGCCGTGCGCCCGTGGGGGGGCTGCGGGCCGAACTGGTGCTGCCGAGCCTGTAGGGCCGCTCACAGGGCCGACGTAGGCGGGCCGACCCTCGATCGTCATCCTAAACGACTTCTTAACGTCGGCGCTCTTAAAATGGCCCCGGACGCATTTTACCGTCCGCGCGACTACAGCGTGCAATTCGGGCGCATGAGCCAGACATCAACCGAACGGCTGAGGGATTACCTCGCCCAGCTCCCGCCGCAGTCGCAGGCACTGCTGATGCGTGAGTTCGAGCGCGCCATCGAACGGGGCGAGGATACCACGGTCGCGACGTTTGTACTCGAACAGCTGCGCAAGATCGTTCGGGGAACCGATGAGGCCGCGCGGCCTCGCACCAACGATCCGGCACGCATCCTGTTTCATCCGCTGGAGCCGTTTCTCGTAGATGGAAATGCGCCTCCGCGTCCGGGCCAGATCCGCCGCGCGTCACTGCAGCCCGTGTGGCAGTGGCTCGTTCGAGAGGGAGCGCCGGAGCCGGCGCAGGAACTCGATCAGGCGTCCCGCGATCCCGCAACAGGACACTCGTCCCGGATCGAGCTTGCCGCACGAAAGCTGCAGCTCGCCGCGGCGGAGGCGATCTTCAAGATTGCCACCCACCAGGAGAGCACTGGCCAACGACGCGCGCTCTCACGAATTGTTCCGCCGGACATGATCGAGGATCTGATTGCGATCGCCTCAGTGCTGCAGGCCCGCGAGGCGTTCGACACGCTTGATAGCCGGTTTCCCAGCTACTTGCGGATCTTCGGCGAGCCCCAGATCGTCACCGCGACCTCCGCACTCAATGTCCCCTCCTTGCAAACGCCGCAACTGCTGCCGTTTGCGCTGTCGCTTGTGATGCGGCGGCTGACCGCGCCGTGGCAAATCATACGCCTGGCCATCAGGATGGCCGCCTCCGACGATGAAATCCGCGTTGCCGCAACTCCCTATGGCATTGCCGTTACCATCGCGCTGCACGATCTTTCCCGCCTGGCCGCCGGCCTGCGCGCGGATATCCGGCGCGGGCATTTCGACAACGTGTCCGAGCACCTGAAAATGCTTCATGACGGCGTGCGCGGCTTGCGGACCGAGCTTGATCTCCGCAGTGATTCTTCATGGGGCAAGCAACTGGCATCGATCCGGGCCGATATTTCCAACTCCTTGCAATCGGAGATTGAAAGTGTGCCGGGACGTGTCCGGCGCCTGCTGCGCCAGCGCGCCGACAAGGACATTCCGGCGGCGGCCCAGCTCGATGCCAGCGAGGTCGACGAGATTGTCGCGTTGATCGACTTCGTCGCGGTATGCCGCACCTATGCCGGCGAATTGGCCATCAACGAGGTCACGCTGCGGACCTTCTCCGACCTGCAACATTATGTCGAGCAATCGACCGAGGCGCTCGTGCAATCCCTGCGCGCCAGCGAAGGGAAGAACCGGGCCTATCGCCAATTGCAGGTTGCCGCGGCGATTCGCTTCTGCAATGTCCTGTTCGGGCCCGATTACGCCTCGCTGATGAATCGCGCGGCCGAAAACGCAATGACCGGCGAACGCAAATCATCGCGTGCAGTATAATTGCACAATCTTAACTATACAATTTCTGGTTGACTAGGTTCCGCGGCCGGACGTACGGTTCGGCCATGAATTCGGCCATCAACTTCATCGAACTTGAGAACCGCGTGATTTCTGCGACCTATCGAAACCTCATGATCGGGGCGAAGGTCCAGTTGGTCGACGATGCCACGGGAAAACCGCTGCCTGAGCCGGTCATCAACATCACCTCGCCGATCCCGAGCGGCACGTTGCGGATCAGCCTGCCGGCCTCGATCAACGCGGGCGCTTACTTCATGCAGGCGCTGAACGGGCACGGCCAGCTGGCGGCGCAAAGTGCGGTTTTTCATGTCTGCTGAAAACGAATTTCAAAGTAAATTCAATTATTTCTGATCACATCTTGAAATTGACAATTGTCAATTGCCCCTGCTGCCGCCGGTGGTGTAAAGCGGCGCGGAGCGCGTCATTGGTTCGCGCCCTCGTCGGGAAATCCGCTTGATGATGCTGTGGTTGGTGTTCGCGCTGATGACGGCCGCGGCGATCTTCGCCGTGCTCTGGCCGTTGAGCCGTTCTGACCGATCGCCAGGCGATGCCAGCGAAACGGTGGTCTACAAGGATCAGTTGGCCGAGATCGATCGCGACCTTTCCGCCGGCCTGATCGGCGCTACCGAGGCGCAGGCTGCGCGGGTCGAAATCAGCCGGCGGCTGTTGGCCGCGGCGGACAATCAGCGTGATCTTCCCCGATCGGATGTCAGGTTGCGACGAATGGCGGCGATTGTCGCGCTGGTCGGACTTCCCATCGTCGCAATCGGATTTTACTACCCGCTCGGTTCGCCGCGTCTGGGCGATTTTCCGCTGGCCCAGCGCCCCCGCGCGCCGGATGCGATGCAGCCGCTCGACAATCTGGTGGCGCAAGTCGAGGAGCATCTGGAGAAAAATCCGACCGACGGCCGCGGCTGGAGTGTCCTTGCTCCAGTGCTTGCAAGGCTTGGCCGTTTCGACGACGCAATCCGCGCGTTCCGAAATTCGATTACCTATAACGGGGAGAGCCCGCAGCGCAGGGCCGATCTGGGCGAAGCTCTTGTCGCCGCGGCCGGCGGGGTTGTCACCGCCGAAGCCAAAGCCGAGTTCGAACGCTCCATTGCGCTCGATGCCGACGAGGTCAAGGCGAGCTACTATCTGGGCCTCGCCGCCGAGCAGGACGGCCATGCTGCCGAAGCCGCCTCGATCTGGCGAGCGATGCTCGCCAGGGCGCCGGCGGATGCGCCATGGCGTCCGCTGGTCCGGGATGCCCTGGTGCGGGTGGGCGGTGCACCTGCTCCGGCGCTGTCGGACGATGCGGTCGCGGCGGCCAAGGGAATGAATGAGAACGACCGCGGCGCGATGATCCGCGGCATGGTCGAACGCCTTGCCACGCGGTTGAAGCAGAACGGCGACGACGTGGAGGGATGGCTGCGGCTGGTCAGGGCCTATATGGTGATGGGTGACACCGACAAGGCAAGGGGCGCATCATCGCAGGCGCGTCAGGCCGTGGCCAACGACCCGGAGCGGCTGCGGCAGTTGAACGAAGGTCTGAAGAACCTCGGAGTTGATGGATAATATGATGCCCGAAAGCTGCGGCGCGGGTTTTTCAGCTACTTATGTACGTGGCGCGAAACCTTTTTCCCGATCACATGATGCCCGTGATGTTTCTCGACAATCCATGCATTTGAAAAGAACCAATTCATGACGCGCAAGCAGCGGCGTTTGACGATTATCGGCGGCTCGCTCGCGGTGCTTGCGGTCGCGGCGGCGCTGGTGCTCAACGCGATGCGCGACTCGATCGTGTTCTTCTCGACGCCTTCCATGGTCGCCGAAAAACACATTCAGCCGGGCCGGCGCTTCAGGCTCGGTGGCCTCGTGCAGCCGGGTTCCCTGGTGCGCGGCGAAAACCTGGCGGTCATTTTCCAGGTCTCGGATTCCAGCGCGTCCTTGCCCGTTTCCTACAAGGGAATTCTCCCCGACCTGTTCCGCGAAGGGCAGGGGGTGGTAGCGGAAGGCGCGATCGATGCGTCCGGCGTGTTCCGGGCCGATACCGTGCTTGCCAAGCATGATGAGAACTATATGCCGAAGGATGTCGCCGACGCCCTGAAGAAGCAGGGCCACTGGAAAGATGAATACGCAAGGCCGAATGCGAGCAAGCCCGAAGCGTCGGGTGTGGCGCAGGGCGAGCGAGGAACAGTGCAGTGACTGCCGAGGCCGGACATTATGCTCTTGTTTTGGCGCTGGGCCTGGCGTTGATCCAGTCGACCTTGCCGATCCTGGGCTCGCGCTGGCGCGATCTTGCGCTCATGAATGTCGCGCGATCGACCGCGATCGCGCAGCTTGCGTTCGTGGCTTTCTCGTTCGCGGCTCTGGTCACGTTGCACGTCACTTCGGATTTCTCCGTCATCAACGTGTTCGAGAATTCGCACTCGATGAAGCCGTTGATCTACAAGGTCACCGGCGTATGGGGCAACCATGAGGGCTCGATGCTGTTGTGGGTGTTCATCCTGGCCTTGTTCGGCGGCCTGGTTGCGATGTTCGGCAACAACTTGCCGATGTCGCTTCGCGCCCATGTGCTGGCGGTGCAGGCCTGGGTCGCCAGCGCCTTCTATTTGTTCATCCTGATCACCTCGAATCCGTTCCTGCGCATCGCCAATCCGCCGATCGAGGGCCGCGATCTCAATCCGGTGTTGCAGGATATCGGGCTCGCGATCCATCCGCCGATGCTTTATCTCGGCTATGTCGGGTTCTCGATCTCGTTTTCCTTCGCGGTCGCGGCGTTGATCGAGGGCCGGATCGATGCCGCCTGGGCGCGCTGGGTGCGGCCATGGACGCTCATGGCCTGGATTTTCCTCACTCTCGGCATCGCGATGGGCTCTTACTGGGCCTATTACGAACTGGGCTGGGGAGGCTGGTGGTTCTGGGATCCGGTCGAGAATGCCTCGCTGATGCCGTGGCTCGCCGGCACCGCGCTGTTGCATTCGCTTGTCGTCATGGAGAAACGCAGCGCGCTCAAGGTCTGGACCATCCTGCTTTCGATCCTCACCTTTTCGCTGTCGTTGCTCGGCACCTTCCTGGTACGGTCCGGCGTTCTCACCTCGGTGCACGCCTTTGCCAGCGATCCGACCCGCGGGGTGTTCATCCTTCTGATCCTGTGCATCTTTATTGGCGGCAGCCTTTCGCTCTACGCCATGCGGGCATCGACGCTCAAGCAGGGCGGCCTGTTCGCCCCGATTTCGCGCGAGGGCGCGCTCGTGCTCAACAATCTCTTCCTGACCACCGCCTGCGCCACTGTATTTGTTGGAACGCTCTATCCGCTGGCGCTGGAAGTGATGACAGGAGAGAAGATTTCGGTCGGCGCGCCGTTCTTCAATCTCACCTTCGGGCCCCTGTTCGTCCCGCTGATGATCGCACTCCCGTTCGGGCCGCTGCTCGCCTGGAAGCGCGGCGACTTGCTCGGTGCGGCGCAACGGTTGATGGCAGCCGGCATTGCGGGGCTGATCGCAATGGCGGTGGTGTGGGCATGGACTTTGGGTGGCAGCACTCTTGCGCCGCTGGCGATCGGCCTTGCGGCATTTGTGATCGTGGGCGCCCTGAGCGACATGATCGAGCGGGTTGGGCTTCTTCGCGTGCCGCTGGCAACAGCAGCACGGCGGGCGCGAGGGCTGCCACGTTCGAGCTGGGGCACGATGTTCGCCCATGCCGGCATCGGTGTCGCCCTGATCGGCATTGTCTGCGAGACGACGTGGAACAGCGAATACATCAAATCAATGAAGATTGGCGAGGTGGCTGCCATCGCCGGTTACGAGCTGAAGCTCGATGGCATAAGCCAGCGTCAGGGGCCGAATTTCCGTGAAATGGTCGCGCAGTTCAGCGTCGTACAAAACGGCCGGCTGCTCGACACGATGACGCCGTCGAAGCGCAGCTTCACCACGCGCGGAGCCACCACCACCGAAGCCGCGTTGCTGACGCGCGGGGCAAGCCAGCTTTACATCTCGCTCGGTGATACCGCGGGCGACGGCACCATCGCGGTGCGGATCTATCACAAGCCGCTTGTGCTGCTGATCTGGTTCGGCCCCGTGCTGATAGCTTTCGGCGGCCTGTTGTCATTGTCGGATCGGCGGCTGCGGGTTGGTGCGCCGAAACCCGCGAAGTCGCTGCGTGGGCTGCAGGCAGCGGAGTGATGCTGTGAGACGAGCGCTTCTTGGCGTATCGGTGGTCCTGATGATGGCGGCAAGTGCCGCCTACGCCGTGCAGCCTGACGAGATCATGTCCGATCCCGTCAAGGAAGCGCGGGCGCGGGATTTGTCGCGCGAACTGCGCTGCATGGTCTGTCAGAATCAATCGATTGACGATTCCGAGGCGCCGCTGGCGAAAGATCTCCGGATACTGGTTCGCGAGCGCATCGCGGCGGGTGACAGTGATGCGCAAGTCATCGATTTTCTCGTCGCGCGTTACGGCGAGTTCGTGCTTTTGAAGCCGCAGCTCAACTTGCACACCTGGATATTGTGGTTGTTGCCACCTCTGGTTTTGGCCGGAGGGGGAGCCGCACTCTGGATGCAGGCTCGGCGGCGGCGCAAGTCCGCGGCGGACGAGGATTCCGCGCTATTGAAGCTGACGGCCGAGGAGGAAGCGCGGCTTGAGCGGCTGATCGCGACACAGGCCCCCTCAGACAGCAACGCGTAAGCGCTGGATATGGCAATTTCGCCTGCGGTATTCCGCCGCATTCAGTTTCGCCTTCATTACCAAAGTTTAATTCCGCCGCCAGCGCGCTGTAAGGCGGCAATCCCCATCTTCCGGGCCACAAGGTGCATGCCCCCGCAGTCACAAGATTCCACGGATTCAGGCTTTGGAGAAATTTGTATGAACGACCGTCCCGACCTCTCGTCATTCGCTTCCTATCGAGCGCCGCGCCGTTCGCTGCTTTCGGCGCGCAAATTCGCGCTCATGGCCTCGGTCGTCGCCGGCCTTGGCGCTGCCGTTTATGGTTTTGGCCCGTCTGCGGGGCAGTTTGATTTCTTCAGCACCAGCGCTCATGCGCAAGTCAACAACGAAGTCCGCAAGGTTGCGCAGCCCATCGGCTTTGCCGACATCGTCGAGCGTGTGAAGCCGTCGGTGATTTCGGTGAAGGTCAACATCAACGAGAAGGTCGCCAAGAACGACGGCGACGACGATTCCTCGCCGTTCCAGCCTGGATCACCGATGGAGCGCTTCTTCCGCCGCTTCGGCGGGCAGGATGGCCTGCCGCCCGGCTTGCGGGGTGGACCTCGCGGCCGCGTGGTGACTGGCCAGGGGTCCGGTTTCTTCATCTCGGCTGACGGTTTCGCGGTGACCAACAATCACGTGGTCGACAGCGCCGACAAGGTCGAAGTGACCGCCGACGACGGCAAGACCTACACCGCCAAGGTGATCGGCACCGATGCGCGCACCGACCTTGCACTGATCAAGGTCGAAGGCGGTTCCAACTTCTCGTTCGCCAAGCTGTCCGACGGCAAGCCCCGAATCGGTGATTGGGTGCTCGCGGTCGGCAATCCCTTCGGGCTCGGCGGCACGGTGACGGCCGGCATCGTCTCGGCCAACGGCCGTGACATCGGCAACGGCCCATACGACGATTTCATCCAGATCGATGCGCCCGTGAACAAGGGCAATTCGGGCGGTCCCGCCTTCAATACCGAGGGCGAGGTGATGGGCGTCAACACGGCGATCTATTCGCCCTCCGGCGGCAGCGTCGGCATCGCGTTCGCGATTCCGGCATCCACCGTGAAGAGCGTGGTCGCCCAGCTCAAGGACAAAGGCTCGGTCAGCCGCGGCTGGATCGGCGTCCAGATCCAACCCGTCACGTCCGACATCGCCGACAGCCTCGGCCTGAAGAAGGCGGAAGGCGCGCTGGTCGCCGAACCCCAGGCCAATGGTCCGGCCGCCAAGGCCGGTATCGAGTCCGGCGACGTCATCACCAAGGTGAATGGCGAAACCGTCAAGGATGCCCGCGAGCTGGCGCGCACCATCGGCGGCCTTGCGCCGGGAACGGCCGTGAAACTCAACGTGCTGCACAAGGGCGAGGACAAGACCATCAATCTTACGCTCGGCCAACTGCCCAACGCGTTGGAAGCCAAGGCTGACACCGACAACGGCGACAAGGGCGGCGCCACGCGCGGAACGGACGTGCCGAAGCTCGGGCTCACGCTCGCGCCCGCCAACACGGTTGCCGGCGCCGGCAAGGAAGGCGTCGTCGTGACCGACGTCGATCCGAAGAGCGCGGCGGCTGAGCGCGGTTTCAAGGAAGGTGACGTTATTCTCGAAGTTGCCGGCAAGAGCGTCGCCAATGTCGCTGACGTGCGTGAGGCGATCAACGCGGCGCGCAGCGACAACAAGAACAGTGTTCTGATGCGCATCAAGAGCGGCGGAACCTCGCGCTTTGTCGCGGTGCCGATCGCGAAAGGTTGAGCGCTGGGTCGAAATCAAGGCTCGTGCCATGGAGGGTGTCGCCGGCCTTGGTCGCCCCCGCCGACGGCTCTCTCCGGGGAGCGGGTATAAACCCCCGCTCCCTTCAAGTTACCTTCCGGTGGAAAACGCCCCCCTCCGTCGGAAGGATAAAGGGCGGTGAGGTCCCCCCAGCTTCACCGCCCGCTTTTTTGGCTAAAAAAGGGCGCGGCAAGTGCCGCCTATTTGAAGTTCCTGCGCCACAAGCGGCGAATTCGACCCAGGAACTTCAAATAGAAAGCGGCACTGGAATTATAGGTTTCTAGTGTCCATGACTTTCCGAAGTTCGTGAAAGGTGCGTGCTGAGATGGAGCACGAACTTCGGAAAGTGGGCACTAGTCGCCTTGCATGACTGTTCAGGTCGCGCCATGCTAGAAAGCCGTCTCACAGTGACTGCGACCGACACTCAGATGCGTTTGCTGATCATCGAAGACGACCGCGAGTCCGCCGACTACCTGGTCAAGGCGTTCCGCGAAGTCGGATATATGGCGGACCTCGCCAGCGACGGTGAGGAGGGATTGGCGCTTGCCCAGAGCGGTGATTACGACGTGCTGGTGGTCGACCGGATGCTGCCGAAACGCGACGGCCTGTCGTTGATCGGCGCGCTCCGCGACAAGGGTGATCGCACGCCGGTTCTGATTCTTTCCGCGCTGGGACAGGTCGACGACCGCATCAAGGGCCTGCGTTCCGGCGGTGATGACTATCTGCCAAAACCCTATTCATTCGCCGAATTGCTGGCGCGGGTCGAAGTGCTCTCGCGACGCCGCGGCGGCCCTGCCGAAGAAACCACCTATCGTGTCGGCGACCTCGAGCTCGACCGCCTCTCGCATCGCGTGACGCGCGGCAAGGAAGAACTGACGCTGCAGCCGCGCGAGTTCCGCCTGCTCGAATACCTGATGAAGCATGCGGGCCAGGTGGTGACGCGCACCATGCTGCTGGAGAACGTTTGGGATTATCATTTCGATCCGCAGACCAACGTCATTGACGTGCATATCTCACGGCTGCGATCCAAGATCGACAAGGGTTTTGAGCGGCCGCTGCTTCATACCATTCGCGGCGCGGGATACATGATCCGTGACGGCATTCGGTAAGCTGATCCGAACCACGGCGTTCCGTTTGACGCTGGTCTACCTGTTCATTTTTGCGCTGTTCGCCGCGTCGCTTCTGGTCTATTTCGCCTGGAATACGCGCCGTCTCATCACCGAACAGATCACGACCACGGTGAACGCCGAAACCGGCGAGATCAGCGATATTTTCGGACGCCGCAGCCTGCACGGACTGGTTCTCACCATCGAGAACCGCGCGTTGCGGCCTGGAGCCAATCTCTATCTCGTCACCACTCCGGCCGGTCAGGCGATCGCCGGCAATGTCGGCTCGCTTGCGCCGGGCGTGATGGCGACGACCGGATGGTCGGAGACCGCCTATCGGCGGCTCGATGAGCAGGATACCGCAGATCATTTCGCGCTGGTGCGGGTCACCGAATTGTCCGGCGGTTTCAGACTCCTGATCGGACGCGATCTGGAAGAGCGCCGTCGACTGATCGGCATCGTCGCCAAAGCCGCGCAATGGTCGGTGTTGATCGTGGTGGTGCTCGGCCTTGGTGGCGGCATTTTCGTTGCACGGCGCGTGCTGCGGCGAATCGACGCCATGACCGGCACCACCCAGCGCATCATGGCGGGCGACTTGAGCGGGCGGCTGCCGGTTGGTCGCAGCGGCGATGAACTCGACCGTCTGGCGGAAAATCTCAACGCGATGCTGGAGCGTATCGAAGCGTTGATGATGGGCCTGAAGGAGGTCTCGGACAATATCGCGCATGACCTGAAGACGCCGCTGACACGGTTGCGTAATCGCGCCGAGGAAGCGTTGGCGAAATCGAGGACCGAGATCGAATACCGCACCGCGCTGGAACAAACTATCGAGGAATCCGATGGCCTGATCCGGACCTTCAATGCGTTGTTGATGATTGCACGCGCCGAATCAGGTCAGGCCCGCGGCAATATGGATGATTTTGACGCCGCCGATGTCGCCAGGGGAATTCACGAGCTCTACGAGCCGCTTGCCGAAGACGGCGGCATGAGCCTGCAGGTAAAGACCGAGTCGGTCCTGCTGCGCGGTAACCGCGAACTGATCAGCCAGGCGTTGGCCAATCTGGTCGAAAACGCGATCAAATACGGCAGCCCGGTTGCCGCGGCGCATGCGGCGACTGCCGATCCCGGCAACGACAACATCCTGATCGAGGCGAGGCGAGAAGGCGACAAGGTTCTGCTCAGCGTCACCGACCATGGCCCCGGAATTCCCGTTGCCGATCGCAAGCATGCGGTGGAGCGATTTGTTCGCCTCGAGGCCAGCCGAACCCAACCCGGTTCCGGTCTTGGATTGAGCCTGGCATCGGCGGTGGCAACCCTGCACGGCGGCGAGCTTCGGCTCGACGACGCTCATCCCGGCCTCATTGCGACCTTGGCCATTCCGGCGCGCTCCGGCGCCAGCGACACACTTGCGGCTCAAGCGCATGATGTGTCACAGAAAGCGGCTTGAAACCCTCCCGCGACGCATATTGACGCGGTTCCGGATCTTGGCGCGGTTTCTGGGTTAGACAGCCATGACGATTCACGGAAGCATCGATGGGAATGTCCAGTCGACCGTGCTCGCGGCACGGTTCGTGGACGGTCCGCATATCTCCGCCATAGATCAAGCGAAGCGGCGGCTGAAGGAATGGCTCGCTGATCTGGTGCCGGAACAGGCGGGGGAAGTCGATCGCCTCCTTCAACGACTTCCAACAGCAAGGACGATCCTTCTGGGCCTGGCGGAGGCATCGCCCTATCTCTTCGATCTCGTCTGTACCGATGCTGCGCGGGCGATGCGGTTGCTGCTGTGCGAGCCCGAACGGCATCTGGCCCAACTGATCGAAAAGACCGGGCGCGACGTCCTCGCAGCACAAAGCGAAGCCGAGGTGATGCAGTTGCTCCGGCGCGCCAAGTCGGAAGCGGCCTTGCTGATCGCGCTGTGCGACATTGGCGGCGTCTGGCCGGTGATGCAGGTAACGGCGGCACTGACCGAGTTTGCGGTCGCCTCCGTGCAAGCGGCGCTGCGCTTTGTGCTGCGGGAGGAAGCCAACCGCCACAAGATCCTGCCGCCCGACCCGGATCGACCCGAGGATGGCAGCGGGCTGATCGTGCTCGCGATGGGAAAAATGGGCGCGGGCGAACTGAATTTTTCCAGCGATATCGACCTGATCGTCTTTTACGACACGGTCGCGTCGTCGCTCGCGCCTGACATCGAGCCGCAACCATTTTTCGTGCGCGTGACGCAAGGGTTGTCGCGAATTTTGCAACAGCGCAGCGGCGAGGGTTACGTGTTCCGCGTCGATTTGCGGTTGCGGCCGGATCCGGCCTCGACGCCGCTGGCGATATCGACCGCCTCGGCGCTGCATTACTACGAGCGGGAAGGGCGAACCTGGGAACGTGCCGCCATGATCAAGGCGCGGCCCTGCGCTGGGGATTTGAGGGCCGGAGAGGCTTTGCTCGCAGAGCTTTCCCCATTCGTCTGGCGCAAGCATCTGGATTTTGCGGCCCTTACCGACGTACACGACATGAAGCGGCAGATGCAGACCTATCGCGGACAAACCGACATTGCCGTCGAAGGCCACAACGTCAAGGTCGGGCTCGGCGGCATTCGCGAAATCGAATTTTTTGCACAGACCCAGCAGTTGATCGCCGGCGGCCGCCATCCCGAATTGCGGGTCCGACCGACGCTGGAGGCGCTGAACGTCCTGGCGACGCACAACTGGATCACATTCGAGGCGCGCGACGAACTGACCTCAGCGTACGAGTTCCTGCGGCGGGTCGAACACCGCTTACAGATGATGTTGGACGAGCAGACCCACGCACTGCCTGACGACCGTGAAGCGGTCGAGCGTTTCGCCCGGTTTTTTGGCTACGAGAACCGAGCTTCCTTCGCAGCCGATCTGCTTTTTCATCTCAATGTGGTGCAGGGACACTACGCCAAGCTGTTCGAAGGAGATCCGGCCGGCAGCGCGAAATTGCCGGATGTCAATTATGCGGGTGGCCCCGACGACCGCCGCCTGATCGATTACCTCGGTTCGCTCGGTTTCAAGAAGCCGGTCGCGGTGGCAGGGACCGTGCGGCAATGGCTCAAGGGCAACTATCGCGTGCTCAGGGGTGAAGCCACGCGCAGCGCCTTTGTCGAATTTCTTCCTGCCTTGATCGCCGGACTTGCCAAGGCGGAGGATCCCGACAACGCGGTGGTGGTATTCGATCATTTCCTGCAGGCGCTGCAACGCGGGGGAAGATTGTTCGCACTGCTCAGCCAAAGCCACGATCTCGTTGCGCTGGTCGCGCTGATCCTGGGAGCAGCGCCGCGTCTTGGCGACATGCTGGCGCGACAGCCGCAGATCATGGACGGGCTGATCGACCCGCGGTTCTTTGGCGCAATGCCGGACCGGCGCGAACTGTCGGTTCGGCTGGCGGCAACGTTGGAGGACGCGCAGTCCTACGAAGAGTTTCTGGACCGGTTGCGATTATTCGGCCGCGAAAGCCTGTTCCTCATCGGGACGCGCATTCTTTCCGGCACGGTTTCCGCCCAGCAGGCCAGTGTTGCGTTCGCCGACGTCGCCGAAGGCATCGTGCAAACGGTGCATGGTCTGGTAACCCGGCGGTTCGCGGAGCAGTATGGTCGGATCAGGAACCAGCAGACCGCCATTCTGGCGATGGGCAGGCTCGGCAGCCGCGAAATGACCGCGTCTTCCGATCTCGACCTGATCCTGCTCTACGGGTTCGATCCCGAACATCCCGACTCGGATGGCGCAAATTCCCTGCACGGCGCGCAGTATTTTGCGCGCCTCACCCAGCGGCTGATCAGCGCCTTCACGACGCGGACCAATTATGGAGTTCTCTACGAAGTTGATATGCGGCTGCGTCCATCGGGCAGGGCGGGTCCGGTGGCTTCGCATGCCGATTCATTTGCCCAGTATCAGGAACGGGAGGCCTGGACCTGGGAGCATATGGCGCTCACCCGCGCCCGGGTGATTTCGGCACAGCCGGAATTTCGGTCTAAAATCGAAGCGATCGTACGTCGGGTGTTGATGCGGTCGCGTGATGCCGCCGCCGTGGCCAACGATGTCGCCGATATGCGCCGCGCCATCGCCCAGGAGAAGGGAGAGGACGATATCTGGGATTTGAAATATGCCGCCGGCGGCATCGTCGACATCGATTTCGTCGCCCAATACCTGCAACTCGTGCATGCCGCCGAGAAGCCGGACATTCTCGATGTCAGTACCTTGCATGTGCTCGACAATGCGGCGCGGCTTGGCGTGTTGGCGCCGTCCTCGGCGGAAATCCTGCGCTCGGCGGCGCGCCTCTACCAGGATCTGACACAAATTCTCCGGCTCTGTGTCAGCGAGAAATTCAATCCGGAGACCGCCGGGGAAGGACTCTTGCGCATCATGGCGCGCGCCGGCGATGCGCCCGACTTTTCCTCGCTGCAGGCACGAGTCAAGGATACCCAGGCCGAGGTCCGCCGCGTGTTCCGCTCACTGATCGTGGAACGCAGTTAGCTCGTCTGCCGCAAGCGAACAGATAAGGTGTGACATCGATCGATATGAAAATGGAATGATGGAGATTAATACCATCCCTTGCCTCGCCGCCGTGGGACCTTTTGCGCCATCGCGCGGGTTTGTGTTATTCGCTTCCCTGAAAATCGGTTGGAGGTGTTCTTGATCGACAAGCTTGAACTTCTGCTTGCACTGGCCAAGGAGCGTCACTTCGGGCGTGCTGCGGAAGCCTGCGGCGTCACTCAGCCGACGATGTCGACCAGCCTCAAGCAACTCGAGGAAATCCTCGGCGTCATGCTGGTGCAGCGCGGGTCGCGGTTTCAGGGTTTTACGCCCGAAGGCGAACGCACGCTCGACTGGGCGCGGCGCATCGTCGGCGACGCCCGCGCGATGCATCAGGAAATCAACTCGCTGAAGGACAAGCTTTCCGGCGAAATCCGCATCGCGGCGATTCCCACCGTGCTCGGTATGGTGGCTTCGCTGACGACGCCGTTTCGTGCGCGTCATCCGGATGTGCGCTTTCGCGTAGTATCATGTACATCGGCGGAGGTGCTCGGACTTCTGGAAAACCTCGAGGTCGATGCCGGCCTGACCTATATCGAGAACGAACCGATCGGCAAGGTTCGCACGATCTCGCTCTACAAGGAGAGCTATCGCCTCTTGACCTCGCCCGATGGCATGTTCGGCGATCGCGAGCAGGTTACGTGGAAGGAGGTGGGCCAGGTTCCGCTCTGCCTGCTCACGCCCGACATGCAGAACCGGCGCATCATCGATCGCGCCCTTCGTTCGGTGGGTGCGGAGGCGACACCATCGCTGACCTCGAACTCGCTGCTGGTGCTCTACACCCACGTCAAGACCGGTCGCTGGGCGAGCGTGATGCCGGCAAAGCTTGCCGAAACGCTGGGCCTTGCCGATAGGGTGCGCAGCATTCCAATCGTCGATCCCGTCGTCACCTACAGCATCGGGATGGTCATCCCGCAGCGCGATCCGATGACTCCATTGATCGCGGCGCTGGTTCAGATCGCGCGCGAGGTCGCGCCTGTTCTGGAATCCTGAAAGCCTGAACCTTCCTTCAGGGAGAATGCCCGCTCAGGCCGCGGCCGACATGTTCGCCCTGGCCTTGGCCGCATCGCGCGGCAGCGAGACGCGAACCACGGTGCCGGCGCCTAGCTTCGAGCGCAGGCGCATCGATCCGCCGTGCAGGCTGGTCAGGGATCGCGCGATCGCAAGGCCCAGCCCCGAGCCGTGATAGGTCTTTGTCAACTGGCTTTCGACCTGTTCGAACGGCCGGCCCAACCGTTGCAGCGATTGCGGAGCGATACCGATGCCGGTATCGGCGATCAAGAGCACGATGGAGTCTTCGACCAGCCGGCTGCGCACGATCACCCTGCCGCCTTCGGGCGTGAACTTCACGGCGTTGGACAAAAGATTGACGACGATCTGCTTGGTCGCCCGGCGGTCGGCCACGATCGAAATCGGGCCGTCGATATCCGCATCGAGCTGAAGATTCTTGTCGTCGGCGCGCCCGGACACCACCCTTAAGGATTCCACCAGCGTCTTCGACAAATCGAGCGGCTCCATGTCGAGCCTCATGCGGCCGGCCTCGATCTTCGACATGTCCAGAATGTCGTTGATCACTTCGAGCAGATAATGCCCGCTGGTGAGGATGTCATGGCAATACTCCTGATATTTTTCCGAGCCGAGCGAGCCGAACATACCGCTTTCCATGATCTCGGAGAAGCCGATGATGGCATTGAGCGGCGTGCGCAGCTCATGGCTCATATTGGCGAGGAATTTGGATTTGGTCTGGTTGGCTTCCTCGGCGCGGGTTTTCTCCCGTGAATATTTCTCGGCGAGATCGGCAAGTTCGAGCGCCTGCCGCTCGAGTTCGGCCTGCGAGCGTTTCAGGTCGATCACGGTGGCGCGCAGCCGAAGGTCGTTCTCGACGAGTTTCTGTTCATGCTCCTTGATGCGGGTGATGTCGGTTCCGACCGAGACGTAGCCGCCGTCCTTGGTCCGGCGCTCGCTGATGTGCAGCCAGCTTCCGTCGTCGAGCTGCGCCTCGAAGGTTCGCGCGCCCGGCGGGTGCTTGGCGACGTCGTGAAGGCGGGTGCGCACCTCGGGCATCCGGCCGACCTCGATGACTGTTTCATAGGAGGTGCCGGGCGTCACGGCCGAGTCCGGCAACTTGTGCAGCCGCTGGAAATGCGAATTGCAGAGCACCAGCCGGTCGCCGGCGTCCCACAAAACGAAGGCTTCCGGAATGGTCTCGATCGCGTCGCGCAGCCGCAAGTCGGCCTCGACCGTCTTCTCCGCCAAACTTTTCTGCTCGGTGATGTCGACGGCGATCCCGATCAGGTGCAGGCCGGAATCGGCGGCACCCTGGCTGAGTTCGCAGCGCACCCTCAGCCAGATCCAGTGACCTTCGGTGTGCTGCATGCGGAAGGCGCGGTCGATATAATTGATCTTCCCGGCGATCAGCTGATCGGCGATCTCGAACAGGTCGACATCATCGGATTTCACCAGCGCGTTGACCTCGCCGAATGTCAACAGGTCGCTGCGGGCCTCAAGACCGAGCATTGCGAACATCGATTGCGACCAGAAAATTCGCCCGCGCGACAAATCCCAGTCCCACAATCCGCAGCGTCCGCGATTGAGCGCGGTATCGATGCGTCCGCGTACGGCGTCATTGATGAGATCGCCTTCGCGGGCGCGGGTCGATTGCCAGTGGAACGCAAATCCCAGGATCAGCACGACAAAGCCGGTGGTGGCTGAAAGCGTCACCGACAGGGCGGCATCCGAACGCCAGATCGAATCCAGCTTTTCCTGGATGATGATCACCTGACCCGGCAGGGACTTGACGACATGGCGAACCGCCATCGCCTCGCTGCCGTTGGGCAGCGTGATGTCGTTGACGTCTTCTGTCTTTCCGGACGCGCCCAACGGCACCGCGGCACTGACGAAGTCGAGGATGCGACCGGTATCGCCGATCGCCGATTCGATCGGAATGCGGGCCAGCACCTGCTGGTCCATGCCGGTGACGATGACGTGTCTGCCGGCCGCAATCGCCCAGGTAGGAATCATGCCGGGCAGCAGCAGCTGGAGACGGTCGAACGAGGTCGCGCGATCCTGCCGAACCGAGGCGATCCGGTCGAGACGTTCGGCGAGCAGGTCGGCGACCGCAACGAGATCGCGCTTGACGGAGGCGCGCTTCTGCCGGCTCTGATCGATCACCTGCACGACGGCGCCAAGGCAGATGGTGATCAGGAACGCGATGATCAGGGTGGGAACGGCACGGCGAAGCGCAGGCTCCGCTAGCAACAGCCTGTGATAGGCTGGTTTTGCGATCGATTGCGCCAATCCTTTGATCGAATCGGATTGGGCGCACGCGGTCGTTGCCGCGTGTGCGCGCGCCATGCCGTTGGCCCCCTTTTGGAAGACTTTACTACCCCCGCCCGGAAGCCCAGCCCTGACTTCCGAATCAGGGTTCATTTGAATCCAGTTTTTGCGAACTGTCGAGAGTCAACGATTCGTTAATGCAAATAATTCTTGTCCACGGAGAATCTTGACGCACGAATCCCGCGAAAAAGCCCCTGCAAAGTGAGTCCGAAAGGAGAACGTGCGACGTTTCTGTTCACGGCAACGGCGCCTCTCACCGGGCCTCCAGATCATGATGCGATTGAGTGGAATCGCATCATGATCTGATCTCTTTGTTTGAGCATGATCTCCGCGCAAACGCGTTCCGCGTTTGTCGCGAGGGAAAACCGGTTTCCACTTTTCCGGATCATGCTCTAGCCGCCCGGCGGCTCGGCATGACTGATCACGCGTTTGACGCTCGGGAATGCGCGCCGCAATGCGCGCTCGATCTCGTCGACGCTCTCGTGAACCCTGATCACGCTCATCGACGGCGCCGCGCGGCAATGGAAGTTCACGATTTCACCGGCGTCGGTATCGCGCACCCGCACGCTGTGGATGTCATGGATCGCGCTACCGGCGGCAAACCGCGACAGCGCCGCCTTGATGACGTCCACCCGTTCGGGCGGGGCATCCGTGCCGTGGGGCAATTCCGGTTCCAGCGGCTCGATATGGGTATCGACCTCGACGTCTTCGCCGAATTCATCGCGAATGTTCCGCTCGAGCCCCTGGGCGATATCGTGAGCCTCGTTGAGCGCCATGTTGCCGTCGACCTCGAGGTCGATGCTGACGGTAAGCTTGTCGCCGAGATCGTGAACGGTGACGTGGTGAACCGCGAGCCCGGAATTGCGGGCAATGACCATGACGCGTTCGCGCACGCTCTCATTGCTGCGCGCGACCGGGACGGCAGTAAAGGTCAGGTCGGCATCATCAAGGGTTTTCGTCAGCGCTGCCTGCGCCTTCCGCTTGATTTCCTCCACGCGGTCGATCGGGTAGGTGCGCGGCACCTGAACCACGGCGTCGATGAAGGTGGTCGATCCGACCATGCGCGCCCGCAGCCGCTCGACATCAACCACGCCCGAAACCCCCTTGATCGCGGCGGTCGCCTTTTCCGCCACGCCTTCGGGCGCGCGGTCGATCAGGGTTTCGACCGTGGAGCGCGCCAACCGCAATCCCAGTATCGCGATCATGACCGCAACCCCGATCGCCGCAGCGGAATCGCCCCAGGCATAGCCGAGGCCGGAAAGCGCAAGCCCGATGATGACGGCGACCGAGCCGAGCACGTCGGAGGCAAAATGCAGCGCATCGGCCGCCAGCGCCTGGCTCCTGGTGTCGTACGCGGCGCGGTGCAGCGCGCGGGCCCGCCAGAAATTCACGCCGATGTCGACAAGCAGCACGATGAAGGGAATTGCCGACAGCCTCGGGGGCGGGGCGCCTTCGCGCAAACGGCTGTAGGATTCGACCAGAATGCCGCCGGCGAGCACATAAAGCAGCGCGATGATGCCGAGCGCCGAAAGGCTCTCCAGTTTGCCGTGGCCGTAGTGATGCTCCTTGTCGGCGGGAAGGTCGGAATAGCGAACCACCATCCAGGTGACGATGGTTGCGCCCACGTCGACGGAGGAATGCAGCGCCTCCGAAATCAGCGCGAGACTGCCGATGGCGATGCCGACCACAAACTTGGCCGTGGCCATGCCGGCGCTGGCGAAAATCGAAATCGCCGCGACGCGGGTTTTGGTGGTGTGAACGGCTTCGTGCATGAGCGTGGGTTTAGCAGGGGGTTTTGAGGGATTAAAGTGCTGTCCCAGGACGTAGTTGCCAGTCAGTTGCAGGTGCTGTGCAGGGGATCAGATGTGGAGTTTTAAGCCGTCATTCCGGGGCGCGAGTATAACGAGCGAACCCGGAATCTCGAGATTCCGGGTCCGATGCTTCGCATCGTCCCGGAATGACAAACCTTGTTGTCAAACCGCCTTTGGCAAACCTCCACCTTCTCGGGACGCGGAAAGCGCCCGAGTTGTGCGGTAATTATTCGCCCCGGAAGAAGAGGGCGCAGGGAACGCCGGGTGGCCGATGCACCCGCAGCCTCGTATGCAAAAGAGATAAAGCATACGAGAAAGTCACCACAGGTTCACCGGACTTCATCCGGCGTTCCCTGCGCAATGGTTTTAACGGCTTATAGCGCGCTCTCCCCGGCGACCGGGCTTTCTTGCCACCGTCATCGGCGCATCATCCGCCAACTTGATGCCAGCGTCGGGGCATCAGGACCACACGCCTTCGCCGTCCACGATTTGACGCATTCGTCTTAAGCGCCATCGCGTCCACCGCATCCCGCAACCCAACGCTCGTGACGATCGCGAAGCGCCCCTCGTTTCGGGGCGGGATGGGAGTCGATATAGTTTTGATTTGGGTCGCCCGCGAAGGAATTTATTTTTTCGAAAAGGACAGGATAGGTAGCATCGCGTTAATTGGGCTGGAAGAATTGTCCGGCATGCGCAGGCGATTGTCGTGCTCGCGTTACAGACTTCCGCTGCTATTGCCCCTTCAAAACACCCCTCAAGCCCGCGCGCTCCTCAGCTTGCGCAAGCAGGCCGTTCGTCTGCACCTCCTCGACGAAGTGGCGGATATAATCCAGCCCAGCCTCGCGGCCCTTCGGAATGGCGACCGGAAGGTGTTCCTCGCCCCATCGGCCGTCCAGCACCCTTGATCCCGGCATCTGGTCCGACATCTCGAACAAGGTCGGCTTGTTGGTGGCGTAGGTGTCGATCTCGCCGCGTTCGAGCATTTCGATGCCGCGCTTGTAATTCTCTGCGGGGACCACGACTGCATTTGGCAGCAGTTTCGGAATCGTGCCCTGGGAGGTGCTTCCTTGCGTCACGCCGATGCGAAGGCCAGGCTTCTGGATGTCTGCGATTCCCTTGATCGGAGAGGAAGCGACAACGAGATAGCCGAGTTCGATGGTGAGTAGCGTTTGGCTGAACGCGACTGTTGCCGCACGCGCCGGCGTGGAGTTGCTGATGGTGAAATCGACGTCTTGCGCTTTCATGCCTTCAAGGACGTCTGAAATCCGCTGGTAGTTGATTTCCGCAAATGGGACGTTGAGCCGCCTGGCGAGTTCCTTGCCCAAATCGAAGGCGAGACCATGAATCTCGTTTGTTCTGGCATCGTGGACCATAGAGGTGGGGCTGCCGAAATAGACGCCGACCCGCAGTTTTCCCGTGGGGGCCAGTATTTCACGCATATCCTGAGCCTGTGCATAGGTGGAGGCCAAAGCCGAAACGGCTAAAGAGACCACCATTCTGACGATCGAATGGCGCATGTTTTCTTTCCCGGCCCAATTTTTAGATCATGATGGGATCAGGTTGAATTGTAACCGCGACGAAGGTGCGCTCCCTCTCCCGCTTGCGGGGGAGGGCTGGGGAGGGGGGAATTAATTGGGAACGCTGCTTCAATAAACTCTGGCCCCCACCCGCCGCACTCTACGAGTGTGGCGACCTCCCCCGCAAGCGGGAGAGGTGAACTGAACCAGCCTACGAGCGATTCAACCTTCGATCATTCCGCATCAAAGCGTCACGACAATCTTGCCGAGATGCTTGTTGGCTTCCATGTGCTCAAATGCCTTGCCGATATCATCGAAGCAAAACACCTTGTCGATCGGCAGTTGCAATTTGCGCGATTCCACCGCACCCCAGAGATCCTTGCGCACCTCGTCGAAAATCTCGCTGATCTCCTCGATGGTGCGGGTACGGAAGGTGACGCCGACATAGTCGATGCGGCGCGCCGCGTGCAAGTCGAAGTTGAATTCGGCGCGGGTGCCGCCGAGCCGGCCGACATTGACAATGCGGCCCCTGATCCTGGTGGCTCTGAGATTCTGGCTCGCGACCTTGCCGGAAATCTGATCGACGATCAGGTCGACGCCTTCGCCCGCAGTCGCCTGCAGCACGGCATCGACCCAGCCGGGGTCGCTGGAGTCGACCGCGAGGTCGGCGCCGAATTCCTTCAAGCGAGCGCGCCGCACCGGATCGGTCGAAGAACCGACGACGAGCTTTGCGCCCTTGAGTTTGGCGATCTGCAAGCCCATCAGGCCGACGCCGGAACTCGCGCCTTGAATCATGACGGTCTGGCCCGCCCTCAACCCGCCAACGGTCACGACCGCGTTGTGCATGGTGGTTAGCGCGATCGGCAATGTGCAGGCTTCGTCGAAATTCATGTTCGATGGCGCGCGGAACAACCGCGCGTGATCGGCGAGCGTATATTCCGCAAACGCAGCGGCGCCGGAACCCATCACCTTGTCGCCGACCTTCGCCCCCTTGGCCTCGGGGCCGAGTTCGGCGATCTCGCCCGACCATTCCATCCCCAATACGGTGCCGACGCCGCCGGCGCTGCCATGCGCGTGGCCCTTGGTCATGCCGAGGTCGGCGCGATTGAGAGCGCAGGCGCGCACGCGCACCAGCACCTGCGCGCCCTTCGGCGAGGGCCTGACGACATCGGTGATTTCGGCGCCACTGGGGCCGTAGACATAGGCTTTCATGAAGGTCATTCCTGATTGGTGTGCAGGTCGGGGCGAGAACCGTACAATAGCATGACCGGATAGCTTCGGCCTACGCGCGATCTGGTCATGCGCGGGCTTCGATCCGCGCATCCATCGATTAAGAACGCCTTTTTTTCAAGGATTGGATGAGTTGCCAGGTCAAGCCCGGCAACTCTATCGCTCGCTCGCACTCGCCAAGGACAACGAGCGCAACCTGTCCTTCGTCATTCCGGGGCGCCCAAAGGGCGAGCCCGGAATCCATTTATCCAAGATGCGCGGCGGCAATTCCTGGATACAAATCATTCCACTGCGGATTACTTTCCTCGATTGACCGGATTTTCCAATCTCGCGCCATTTCTTCAATTCTTTCTCTCGAGCAATCGCCGTCAAGACGTCATCGTAAATTTCGAACCAGACCAGTTTGTCGATCGAATACCGCCTGGTGAAACCAGCGACAGCTTTGCTTTTGTGCTCGTAGATGCGTCGAATGATATCATTCGTCACGCCGAGATACAGTGTTCCGTATTTGCCGCTTGCAAGAAGGTATACGTAATAGGCCATGAGTACCGGAGGAATGGATTCCGGGCTCACGCTTCGCGCGCCCCGGAATGACGAAGGAGAAGGACAGCCAGCGAATGTCAAACCCGCCCCACTAATTGCTCGCTTCTTTTCGAAAGTCTATGAGCGGCCGGTGCTCGAAGCATGCACGAACTTCGGACGGTAACCGCTGGACAGCATGCCTTCGAGCCGGCTGCGGATGATGGCTTCGGCCTCATGGATGATGCGGGAGACGAGCTCCGCACAGCTCGGAATATCGTGGATCAAGCCCTGAGCCTGTCCCGCCGACCAGATGCCTTCATCGGCGTCGCCGTTGGCATAGACCATTTTGCCGCGGGCGCCGGCGACGAGATCGCGGACCTGATCGAAGGTGGCGCCTTGCTTTTCCATCGCGACGACCTTCGTGCTGATCGCGTTCCTGGCGACGCGCGAGGTGTTGCGCATGGTGCGGAAAATCAGCTCGGTTTCGCGTTCGTCATTGGCGACGATTCTTTCCTTGATGCGCTGATGGATCGGGCTCTCTTTGGTGCACATGAAGCGCGTCCCCATGTTGATGCCGTCGGCTCCCAGCGCAAGGGCCGCGACCAGGCCGCGGCCGTCGGCGAAGCCGCCGGAGGCAATCATCGGGATCTTCACCTTGTCGGCCGCCACCGGGATCAGGATGAGTCCGGGGGTGTCGTCCTCGCCGGGATGGCCTGCGCATTCAAAGCCGTCGATCGAAATCGCATCGACCCCCATGCGCTCGGCCGAAAGCGCGTGGCGGACGCTGGTGCATTTGTGCACCACCACGATGCCATGCTTCTTGAATTCGGTGACGTGCTCCTGCGGCTTGTTGCCGGCGGTCTCGACGATCTTGACGCCGCTTTCGATGATGGCCTGCCGATATTCCGCGTAAGGGGGCGGCTTGATCGAGGGGAGGATGGTCAGGTTGACGCCGAACGGCTTGTCGGTGAGGCCGCGGCAGCGCGCGATCTCTCTTGCGAGATCCTCCGGGGTCGGCTGCGTCAGCGCAGTGATGAAGCCAAGCGCGCCGGCATTGGCGACGGCAGCGACGAGTTCCGCGCGGCCGACCCACTGCATCCCGCCCTGGACGACCGGATGCTCGACGCCGACGAGCTCGGTAAACCTTGTCTTGATCATCGCCTGGTGCCCTCTTTCCGAAGTCAAGGCGACGATGCCCTGATCTGCTTCGTTCAGAGGAGAGGATGCCGGCGCGACCGGAAAATGTCTATGGCCGCACCGGCGCTAGCGGCAGCCGCGATCATGCATAGGCCGGCGTTTTCACCGTGACCGGACGATCGAGGCCGTAGAGGCCCGCGATCCCTGCGCGCTGCACGACGAGCGCCAGCACGGCATCGAGCGCCGGCGTCGGGGTTTGCGTCAGACGCCCCATTTCCTGGACCACCGAAACCAGCGGGTCGATCTCCATCGGGCGTCCGCGCTCGAGATCCTGGAGCATCGAGGTCTTGTGCGCGCCGACCTTGCGCGCCCCCTCGATCCGCCGCTCGACGTCGACGCGGAACCTTATTCCGAATTTTTCGGCGATCGCCTGGCTCTCCAGCATGATCGCCTTCGACAAAGCGCGCGTCGCGGGGTCCGCACAGATCACGTCGAGCGTTGCGTGGGTCAGCGCGCTGATCGGGTTGAGGCACACATTGCCCCAGAGCTTGAGCCAGATTTCGTCACGGATGCGATCGAGCACCGGTGCCTGCATGCCGGCCTCGCTAAACAGCGCCGAAAGCCGTCGGATGTCTTCGCTGTTTTCTCCCGAGGGCTCTCCGATCGGAAAACGGTCACCATAGACGTGCTGGATCACGCCGGGCGCCACGATCTCGGTCGCAGGATAGACAATGCAACCGATTGCGCGCTCCGGTCCCAGCTCACGCCATTGACGCCCGCCCGGGTCGATGCTCTCGAGCGTCGAGCCTTCGTAGCGGCCGCCGTGCCTGTAGAAATACCAGTAGGGAATTCCGTTCACCGCGGTGACGATGCGGGTTTTCGCCCCCAGCAGGGGCCGCATGGCGTCGATGGCGCCGGTGATCGAATGCGCCTTCAGGCAGATGACGACGAAATCCTGGGGTGGAAGTTCGGCTGGATTGTCGGTGCAGCGCGGATGAACCACGCGTTCCGCATCGCCGATCAGGAGCTTCAAGCCGTTGGCGCGCATCGCGGCCAGATGCGCTCCCCGTGCCACCAGGCTGACATCTGCGCCTGCGCGTGCAAACTGGACCCCGAGATATCCGCCGATCGCGCCGGCGCCGTAAATACAGATTTTCATGAAACTGCCCTTCAAAAAAAGCGGTGGGTGGAAAATCGGCACGAGTGGTCACGTGGCTCGGAAAGTAATTTCGGAGCCAGGGCGATTGTGGATGAGAAAAAGGAGGCGTCAGGCCGCGGCGGGCGCAGCCGCTGCAATCGCCTGTTCGTCGAACGCGCTCGAGATATCGCGCATGCTGATCACGCCGCACAGGCTGTGATCGTCGATGACCGGCAGATGGCGAATATGGTGCCTGTTCATCAGGTGCCGGACATCCTCGATCGTGTCGCTCGAACTGCACGACACCAGCTGCTGGACCGAGATCAGCTGCGAGACCTTCATGTTGATGCCGGCGGCACCGTGCTCGGCGATGGCGCGGACGACGTCGCGTTCGGTGAACATGCCGACGGCGGTGTTGCCTTCGGTCCGCACCACGTCCTTGACCACAAGCGCGCTGACATTGCTGGCGCGCATCAACTGGGCGGCGATGCCCACGGTTTCATTCATTCGAATGGTGGCAATACGCGCGGTCTTTTTGCGCAGGATGTCTCCGACTTTCATCGCAAGCTCCTTCTGGTCGGCGCAGGAATTGGCAATCCAACTCATGAAAGATTGGTATACATTATGCCAATTGTCAATTCGAAATTCTGGCTCTCGGGACATAAAAAGTGTCAGTAATACTGACGATTCCAGCACTTACCAGAGTTTGCAGTTCCGGCGTGATATCCGGAAATGGGCGTGCTGGAGGCCCTGGTATACCAAGAACTCTCCAGCGGCGTCAGTCCAGGAAAAAGGCGCCCATCGAACGGATGGGCGCCTTCGCTGGATTCGTGCGCGGAGCGCCTCGCATTCAATATGGTTTAGCCGTTGGCCATCATTCGTGCGCGCATCGGCTTAAGGATGAACAGAGCGATCGCCACCACCACTATGTTCATGATAGCGGTCAGCAGAAACACGAGGTGCCAACTGCCGGTTGAAGTTTTGATGATGTTGGCAACCGGAACCAGAAATGCCGAGGTTCCCTTCGCCGTATAAAGGAGGCCGAGATTCACGGTTGCGAATTTTGGTCCGAAAGTGTCGGTACAGGTCGACGGAAAAAGGCTGAAGATCTCACCCCAGGTGAGGAAGATCAGGGCTGCGAAAACCACGAAAGCCCACGGAGCAGTGCCGAGTGTGCCAAGCAGCCAGTAACTGCAGGCCCCCAAGCCGAACGCGATCGCCATGGTATTTTCACGGCCGATATTATCGGAAACCCAGCCAAACAGGGGCCGAGCCAAGCCGTTCGCAACGCTGTCGATGATCAGTGCGGCAGTCAGGGTTGTGGCACCGAAGAAAATGATTGTCTCCGCGACCTTGAAGTCTTTCGCGATGGGAGCGATTTGCGCCGTTGCCATCAGGCCGCTTGCCGACACCATGACGAACATGACGTAGAGAATCCAGAATATCGGCGAGGCCAGCACCTGACCGGGCGTGTAGTTTCGCGATGACTGAGCAACCTTGGGACTGGGAACGCCAGCCATCTCACCGGCCTCCGGCGCCCGCAAAAGCCAGGCCAACAAGAACACAACGCCGCCCTGAAACAGGCCGAACCACAAAAAGGCTGCTTCGTAACCGCTGGTATGGATTACGTATTGAATGGGAATGACGGTCAGAGCCGCGCCGGCGCCGTAGCCCGCGGCTGTGAGGCCGACTGCAAGACCGCGCCGATCAGGAAACCATTTCACCGCAAGGCCGACGCAGGTGGCATAGACCGCGCCACCCCCGAGGCCGCCGATCACAGCGCCGATGTACAACATCGTCAGCGTGTCAGCATAGGCGTTTATAACCCAGCCGATTGCCACCGTAATTCCGCCGAAGGCGACCACGTACTTCGCTCCATGCGGGCCAAGTTTGTCAACGATCCAGCCGGAAACCGGCGTGAGCCAAGTCTCAAGAGCAATGAAGATACTGAAAGCCACCTGTATCGCGGCAATAGACCAGCCATGCTTCGCTGCCATGGGATTAACAAAAAGCGTCCATCCGTATTGCAGATTGGCGATCATCACCATGCAGAGGATCGCACAAATGAGGATCGTCCATCGTGTCGCGCTGATTGCGACCGGCCGCGAATCGAGCTGTGCTGTTACTGCCATTTGTATTTCCCCCTCGTTCTTGATTCCGGGTTTCGCAGGCGCAACGCAAGTTGCAGCCAGCGGGAGTACTTGCCCGATGCAATTGGTGCGGTGGTTTGGGTGGCGATCATGTTTCCTTCCCTGGTGCGCTTTTGTTCGTTCTTGGACGTAGCGCTGCCGGCTGCCGCATATTGGTATGTGATATGCCAGAGCGCAAGTCATAATTCGTTACGAGGCTGAGCGGGGAGCGACCACGGGTTTCAGGAACCGAGGCAGCGCGAACGCGAGCCCCAGGAATGGGATTCAATTTTCGAAGGTGAGAGGGGAAACCAGCCCGGCAAATATCGTCGGCAGCGCCGTCAGGGCACGAAACAGGTCTGATCACCGTCGCGCAAGGCGCTCTGGGCGTTCGTCACCAGAATGCACTCAACGCCGACCACAAGGGGGCAGAAGGTGCGCCCGGAAGGCGCGCAATCCACGTATACAAGATACCAAAGCTCCTCGATTGTCCGCGCTGCAGCATAGAGATCTGGCAACGCAATATGGAACCGACGTCTCGACCAGTAACCCCAAACAAAAGGGCCGCCGGAAAAATCGGCGGCCCAAGCTGGATCGAAGCAAGTTTCGGGAAAATCCCTTACTCGGCGGCGACCTTCTGCGGCGGGTCGAGCGCGCCGGAGTCGTGGATTTCCTTGACCTGTTGGTCCGAGAACCCAAGAACCTGCCGGAGGACCTCGTCGGTATGTTCGCCGAGCAGCGGCGAGCGCTTGACCTCGCTGGGGCTGTCGGAAAGCTTGATCGGGTTGCCGACCGACAGGTACTTGCCGCGGGTGGGATGATCCACCTCGACCACCGTGCCGGTGGCCCGCAATGACTGATCCTCGGCGAGTTCCTTCATCGACAGGATCGGCCCGCAGGGAATGTCGTCCTTGTTGAGGATCTCCATGGCCTCGAACTTGGTCTTGGTCATGGTCCACTGCTCGATGCGCCCGAAGATTTCGTTGAGGCGTTTGAGCCGGGCCGGGGGTTTTGCGTAGTCGGGATGGGTTTTCCAGCCGGGCTCGCCGATCACGTCGCAGATCTTCTCCCAGACCGGCGCCTGGGTGATGAAGTAGATGTAGGCGTTGGGATCGCTCTCCCAGCCCTTGCACTTGAGGATACGGCCGGGCTGGCCACCACCGGAATCGTTGCCGGCGCGCGGCACCGCGTCGCCGAACGGAATCCCTTCGCCGAACTGGCTGTATTCCGTGAGCGGACCATGAGCGAGGCGCTGTTGATCGCGCAACTTGACGCGGGCGAGGTTCAAGACGCCGTCCTGCATGGCCACGGTGACGCGCTGGCCCTGTCCGGTCATGGTGCGCTGGTAGAGTGCGGCGACGATGCCGAGCCCAAGATGCAGCCCGGTGCCGCTGTCGCCGATCTGCGCGCCGGTGACGAGCGGCAGTCCGTCTCGGAAACCCGTGGTCGATGCCGAACCACCCGTGCATTGCGCGACGTTCTCATAGACCTTGCAGTCTTCATAGGGACCCGGACCAAAACCCTTGATCGAGGCCACGATCATCTTCGGGTTGATGCTGTGGATCTTTTCCCAGGGGAACCCCATCCGGTCGAGCACACCGGGACCGAAATTCTCCACTAGCACGTCGCAGGCCTTGATCAGCGCGGTGAGGACTTCCTTGCCCTTCGGATTCTTGGTGTCGAGCGTGATCGATCGCTTGTTGTGGTTGAGCATGGTGAAATACAGGCTGTCCACCTTTGGCTTGTCCTGCAATTGACCGCGCGTGATGTCGCCGACGCCGGGGCGCTCGACCTTGATCACGTCGGCACCAAACCACGCCAGCAATTGCGTGCAGGTCGGCCCCGATTGAACGTGGGTGAAATCGAGAATTCGAACCCCCTTCAGCGCCTTTGTCATTGTCTTGCTCCGTCTGATATCGGCTCCTGTCGCGCAGGAGCATGTGGATCCGTCTGGTTTATTTCTTCTTCAGCGCGCTCTGCGGGTTGAGGTTGCCGATGCGGCCGCTCTCCGAACCGGCTGCCGGATCGATCACCGCATTGATCAGGGTCGGCTTGCCGGAATCCATCGCCTCGTTCACGGCGCGCTTCAATTCGTCCGGTGTGGTCGCGTTGACGCCGACGCCGCCGAACGCCTCCATCATCTTGTCGTAGCGCGCGCCCTTGACGAACACGGTGGTCGCAGGATCCGATCCGCCCGCGTTCACGTCGGTGCCGCGATAGATGCCGTTATTGTTGAAGACGACGACGCAGACCGGGAGGTCGTAGCGGCAGATCGTCTCCACCTCCATGCCGCAGAAGCCGAAAGCACTGTCGCCCTCGACCGCGAGCACCGGCTTGCCGGTCTCCACCGCTGCGGCAATCGCCTGACCCATGCCGATGCCCATCACGCCCCAGGTGCCGACGTCGAGTCGCTTGCGCGGCTTGTAGATGTCGATGGTGCCGCGCGCGAGGTCGAGCGTGTTGGCGCCTTCGTTGACAAGGATGGCGTCGGGCCGCTCCTTGACGATGGTGCGCAGCACGCCGAGCGCGCCGTGATAGTCCATCGGCGAATTGTTGTTCATCAGCCGCGGCGCCATCTTGGCGACGTTTTCCTCGCGCTTTGCGCTGACCGTCTTCGCCCAGTCGGCGGGCGCCGCCGGCCAGCCAGCGCCCATCGCCGAAAGCAGCGCCGACACGCAGGAGCCGATATCGCCGACCACGGGTGCTGCGATCTCGACATTGGAGTCCATTTCCTTGGGCTCGATATCGATCTGGATGAATTTCTTGGGTAGCTCGCCCCAGCTCTTGCCCTTGCCATGCGACAATAGCCAGTTGAGGCGGGCGCCAATCAGCATCACGACGTCGCTTTCCTTCAGCACGGTCGAGCGCGCCGCGCCGGCGCATTGCGGATGGGTGTCCGGCAACAGGCCCTTGGCCATGCTCATGGGAAGGAACGGAACGCCGCTCTTCTCGACCAGCGCGCGAATGTCGTCGTCGGCCTGCGCATAGGCCGCGCCCTTGCCGAGGATGATCAGCGGACGCTTGGCGCTCTTGAGCACGTCGAGCGCGCGCTTGATGGCGGCAGGGGCGGGGATCTGCGCCGGCGCGGCATCCACCACCTTGACCAGCGATTTCCGCCCCGCCTCCGCATTCATGACCTGGCCGAAAAGCTTGGCGGGCAGATCGAGATAGACGCCGCCCGGACGTCCCGAAACCGCGGCGCGGATCGCACGCGCCAGCCCGATGCCGATATCGGCGGCATGCAGCACGCGGAACGCCGCCTTGCAGAGCGGCTTGGCAATCGCAAGCTGGTCCATTTCCTCGTAGTCGCCCTGCTGCAGGTCGACGATCTCGCGCTCCGACGAGCCGGATATGAGGATCATCGGGAAGCAATTGGTGGTGGCATGCGCCAGCGCCGTGAGGCCGTTGAGGAAGCCGGGCGCCGACACGGTGAGGCAAACGCCGGGCTTCCTGGTCAGAAAGCCGGCGATCGCCGCCGCGTAGCCGGCGTTCTGTTCATGACGGAACGAGAGCACGCGGATGCCCGCGGCCTGCGCCATGCGCCCGAAATCGGTGATCGGAATGCCCGGCACGCCGTAGATGGTCTTGACGTCGTTGAGCTTGAGCGCCTCGATAATGAGGTGGAAGCCGTCGGTGAGCTCCTGCTCCGTCCCAGCCGTTTTCGTTTCGACGCTCTGTGCTAGTGCGGACATCCGCTTCTCCCTGATCGTTTCTTGATGAGGACGTTTAAAGTCCCCTGATTAGTCGCGCCAAGCCGGCATTATCGGGGCGCTAAAAAAGTTCGTGGCCATGCGCTTCGACGTAAGCCGCAAGGCCGAGTGTGTGGTCCCGCGCCCGCTTTTCCGCAAGCTCGGTGTCGCGCTGTTCGAGCGCGTCGATGATACCTAGATGCTCGGGCAGGGATGCAGCGATGCGCTCGCTGCGTCCGATCGTCAATTGCCGGTAGCCGCGGACGTGCAAAAGGATTTCGTTGGTCATGTCAACCAGCACCGGCGACTCGCTGAGCGAGATCAGCGCCTGGTGGAAAGCGATATTGGCTTTCGAATATTCCTCGACGTGATCCTGCGGCAGGCGATCCTTGCCGAAATCCCTGAAGAAGTCGCGCAGTGCCGAGATGTCCTTCTTGCGCGCGGTGGTCGTGATCAATCGCGCGGCCATGCTTTCCAGCGCTGCCCAGGCGCGGATCATGTCCACGATCTCGCTTTTGGTCCGGCGCACGACCATGATGCCGCGGCGAGGCACGGTCTTGACGAAACCATCCTGCTCCAGCATCGCGATCGCCTCGCGGATCGGGGTGCGGCTGACACCGAGGCGTTCGGAGAGCGCCCGCTCGTCGAGCATGACCGGCTCGGGCGTCGAGTAGATGTCCATCTTCAGGATGGCTTCCTTCAAGGCCTCATAGGCCTTGTTCTTGAAGCTCGTCTCCGGCACGATCCGGACAACAGAAATATCTGTCTCTGCCATGCTTGGCGGCGCCTTTATTTGTTTGCGCGGATTCACGATCGGTCGGTTCCGTGGCAGGTGGTTTATTTAGAACCACAGTATCAATGATTTTTGGCATGCCACATGCCAGAATGTCAAGTTACCCATAATTTCAGCACTTCCCCGACTTGACAAGTTCGGCTCTGGCATACCAAATGCCATGCAAACCCGTTTTTCGGCGGCCCGGTCGGGCCGCCAGCCCACGCGGAACCGGTACCGCCGATCCGAAGTCCCTGCGCCACAAGCGGCAGGTTCATTCGGGGACCTCAGATCGGCCGGCGGTACCGGGACTCACCAACTGCTCGTGCCCATGACTTTCCGGAGTTCGCAACAAGGTGCTGCTGAGACGGATTGCGAACTTCGGAAGGCCGTCACCAGCGTTTGCCATCATCGTGAAGAGCGGTTGAGTTTGTGAAGGCAAGTTTTGAGGCTGACGCCGGAACGCGCTGCCCAGCGAGCAAAATAGACGTCAAGGAGGAAGCCAATGTCGAATTCGAAAGATGCGGTCCGCAAGGTTCTCGATGCGGTCAAGGCGGATAAGCGCACCAGTCTGACGGCGCCCGAAGGCAAGCTGGTTTGCGACGCCTACGGCATCCCGGTTCCAAAGGAGGGCGTCGCCAGGTCGGCGTCCGAGGCGGCGAAGATCGCATCCTCGATGGGCTTCCCGGTGGTGATGAAGATCGTCTCGCCCGACATTCTGCACAAGACCGAGGCCGGCGGCGTGATGGTTGGCGTGAAGACCGCCGCCGACGTGGAAAAGAATTACGACACCATTCTGGCCAACGCCAAAAAGTACAAGGCCGACGCCAAGATCGAAGGCGTTCAGATTCAGCAGATGCTCGCCGGCGGCACCGAAGTCATCGTCGGTTCCATCACCGACGGATCGTTCGGCAAGCTGGTGGCCTTCGGGCTTGGCGGCGTGCTGGTCGAAATTCTCAAGGACATCACCTTCCGTCTCGCGCCCGCCACCAGGGAGGACGCGCTCTCGATGCTCGACGGCATCCAGGCCCACGACATGCTCAAGGGCGTGCGCGGCGGCGATCCGGTCAACCGCGACGCGCTTGCCGAGGTGATCGTGAAGGTGTCGCAGCTCGTCACTGACTTTCCCGAAATCGTCGAACTCGATCTCAACCCCGTCTTCGCCACCAAGAAGGATGCGGTGGCCGCCGACGTGCGTATCGTCGTCGACTTCGACTACAAGCCGCGCCCGGCGCCGCGCCCGACCGAGGAAATCGTGGTGGCGATGAACCGCATCATGCAGCCCAGGGCGGTGGCCGTGATCGGCGCCTCGGCCGAGGACGGCAAGATCGGCAACTCGGTGATGAAGAACCTGATCAACGGCGGCTACAAGGGCGAGATCCTGCCGATCCATCCCAAGGCTCCCGAGATCCTCGGCTACAAGGCCTACAAGAGCGTCAAGGACGTACCCGGCGTCATCGACGTCGCGGTGTTTGCCATCCCAGCGAAATTCGTTGCCGCAGCACTCGCCGAATGCGGCGAGAAGAAAATTCCCGGCGCCGTCCTGATCCCGTCGGGCTTCGCCGAAGCCGGCCACCCGGAACTGCAGGCCGAAATCGTCGAGGTCGGCAAGAAGTACAATGTCCGCCTGATGGGGCCGAACATCTACGGCTTCTATTATACGCCGGCCAATCTCTGCGCCACCTTCTGCACCGCCTATGACGTCAAGGGTCACGCGGCCCTGTCCTCGCAGTCGGGCGGCATCGGCATGGCGATCATCGGCTTCTCGCGCTCGGCCAAGATGGGCGTTTCCGCAATCGTTGGGCTCGGCAACAAGTCCGACATCGACGAAGACGATCTGCTAGCCTTCTTCGAGCAGGACCCCAACACCAACCTGATCGCCCAGCACTGCGAAGACCTCAAGGACGGCCGCGCCTTTGCGGAGGCCGCCAAGCGCGTCTCAAAGAAGAAGCCGGTGGTGGTGTTGAAGGCAGGCCGCACCTCGGCCGGCGCCAGGGCGGCGTCCTCGCACACCGGTGCGCTCGCCGGCAACGACAAGATCTACGAGGACGTGTTCAAGCAGTCCGGTGTGATCCGCGCCCGCAGCCTGAGGCAATTGCTCGAATTCGCGCGCGGCGTGCCGGTGCTGCCGACGCCGAAGGGCGAGAACGTGCTGATCATCACCGGTGCCGGCGGTTCGGGCGTACTGTTGTCGGATTCGGTCGTTGATAACGGCCTGCAGCTGATGGCGATGCCGCCCGATCTCGATGCCGCGTTCCGCAAGTTCATCCCGCCGTTCGGCGCGGCCGGCAACCCTGTCGACATCACCGGCGGCGAGCCGCCGATCACCTATGTCAACACGGTCAAGCTCGGTCTCTCCGATGACCGCATCCATTCGCTGATCCTCGGCTACTGGCACACCATCGTTACGCCGCCGATGGTGTTCGCGCGCAACATGGTCGAGGTGAAGAAGGAGATGGAAGCCAAGGGCTTCGTCAAGCCGATGGTTGCCTCGCTCGCCGGCGATGTCGAGGTCGAGGAAGCGGCCGAATATCTCTATCAGAACGGCATTCCGGCCTACGCCTATTCGACCGAATTGCCGGTCGAGGTTCTGGGCGCCAAGTACAAATGGGCGCGCGGCGCGGGCCTTCTGTAAGACGCCAAAGGGCCGCCCCGGATTTTTTCCGGGGCGGCCACCGTTCTCCTGAAATTTTTCAACAGCGCGGAATTTTCTATCGAGCGGCGAACACGTCTTCCCACCTACCGAGAAGGTCGCGATGAAGAAAAACGTGATCCGGCGCAGGTTGGTCGAGCCGAAATCCGGCGCGGACGGCGACCCCGATCCCCGGGACGGTGGCGTTCAATCGGTGGATCGTGCGCTCGCGATCATCGAAACCCTTGCCGAGGATGATGAGGGCTATCGTTTGAGCGACCTCGCCATCCGCACGGGTTTGTCGACTTCGACCGTGCATCGCCTGCTTACCACGCTCGAACATCGCCGCTTCGTGCAGTTCGATCGCGACCAATCGAAATGGCATGTCGGCGCGCGGGCGTTCATGGTCGGCGCGACCTTTGCCCGCCACCGCAATTTCACCGCGCAGGCGATCCCTTATTTGCGCAAGCTTCGCGACCTGACGCGCGAGACCGCCAATCTCGCGGTCGTCGACGACGAATTCATCATCGTGCTTACCCGAATGGAAAGCCGCGAGATCATGCGCTCGCTCACCAAGGTCGGCGGCCGGGTGTCGATGGTCGCCTCCGGCGTCGGCAAGGCAGTGCTTGCGGCCTATTCGGACGAGGACGTCAGCGCCATCATCCGCCATCATGGCATGCCGCGGCTGACCGAGAAATCGATCGTGCGGCCGGGCGACCTGTTCAAGGAGCTTCAGACCATTCGCCGCCGGGGCTATGCCGTCGATGACGAGGAGGCGCAGATCGGCCTGCGCTGCGTCGCCGCCGTGGTCTACGATCATCATGCCGAGCCGCTGGCCGCGATTTCCGCCTCAGGCATGACCAGCCGGGTCACCAATGAGCGGCTGCCGGGAATCGGCCGGATCGTGCGCGAGGTTGCGGCCGAACTCACGGCCGCGCTGGGCGGTGCGATGCCGGACCCACATCAGAGCTGAGGCGGCGAGATGCGGCCTAACGGCCGCTCCTCCGTGCTCGCGATGGCGAGGCCGGATGCGCCTGCATCACCACACGTATCGCACAACGCCCTTGCCGGCGTAGGAGCGCGTGACGCCCGAGAATTCACCTTCGAAGGTCGCCGCCGCCGACCAGCCGTTTCTCCAGCGCGTCTCGACCGACGCCGTGGTGAGCACGGAGTCGGAGGCTTGCGCCGCGCCGCTGACGACAAAGCTCGCACCCGGCAGCGCCTGGAAGGTCGCACCGATCGCGCGGTTCGGATCATAATCGTGCGCCCAGGCGAGACGCCCGCGCAACGTGAGAAGGCCGTCGGTCGTTAGCCAGGACTTGTCGGCACGAAAACCGAGTTCGCTGCGCGGATCGGTGACGTCATGTGCGCCATAGGACAACGCAAAGGTATTGAGGCCGATGATCGCCTGTTCGGCATAGGCCGGCAGATCGAAGGTGACGAACTGGGCCGCCGCATAAGGCGTGAGACCGAATCCGCCACCCCACGTTGGCACCACAAAGCGGTAGCCGCCTTCGGCGCGTCCCGAAAACGCGTTCGCCTTGAACTCGGTGCGGAGCTGGTCGAAGCCCGCTGCCGTCACCACACGATTGGTGGTGACGTCCTGCCAGCCATAGGCGAGCGCGGCGGAGACATACGCGGCGCCTGAAGTGTGAAAGAGATAGGCGCCGGCCTGGAAGAGATCGGAACGGCCGGTGCCGCCATTCGCCACCGAAAAGTTCGTGCCGCCGCCGCCGAGCGCAAAGCCGACAAGCGTATTGGGCGAGAGCAGATAGTCGGCTCCAACCGCGGTGCCGGCGATGCTGCTCGTCGTGTTGTTGGAGCCGAGCGCCACGTTGCCGTCGGTGGATTGCGAACCGCCGAAGCCGGAAGCCCACACGCTCCAGCGCGGCTCGTAAGTTTTCGTGGAGGGGGCAGCCTTTGTGAACATCGCAAACGCGTCGGTACTCTTGCCGCTTGCCGCATAGGCGCTCAAGCGGCCATCTTCCTCGGCATATCCCAGCGCCGCCGACGAACCGGTGAGGCTGCCGCCACGGCCCATGAACGGATCGGTCATCACGCCCATGAACTGGCTCATGGCGTTGAACGTCGTCTGCTGTGAACCGGTCGCGGTCTCGCCGGAAACTTGCGTCAGCGCGTTTGTGAGCGAAGCGCCTGAAAGCGAGAACAGATTGAAAAAGCCTTGCGGCAGGGCGCCCCCATTGAAGGCATTATTGACGGCGTTTGCGATATTTTGCTGGTTGCCGTTCAACCCGCCGCCCGAGCCCAGACTTGCGTTCAGCGTCAGGAAAACGTCGGTCGAGGTCTCGCTCAGGCTTGCCGTAAATCCCGGGGTGAGGCTTTGAACGCCAGCGAATGTCGTGCCGCCGAGGAAACCCAGGTTCGAATGCAGGATGTCATAGCTCTTCATGCCCTGGGCGCCGCCCGTGACCGCGACCTGCACCGTCCCTCCAAGCTCCGTAGCCATCGTGACCCTGGTCTGGCTGGCGCTGGCACCCACCTGCACCAGATAAAATGCGTTCGGCTGAAAACTGAGATCGCCGACAATCGTCAGTGTGCCGGTTGGGTTCGCCGCATTGCCGGGCGCCAGTGTGCCGCCAGTGCCGATTCCAGCCCCGGAGCCGAACGTGCCGGTGCCCGACAGCGTGGCGCCAGGACCCGCGAACGCCGGACTTACGATCGAACCATCCACCTCCAGCGTGCCGCCGAGCACGAAGGTTGGGCCCGTATAGGTGTTGTTGCCCGTGAGCGCGAGCGTGCCGGTACCAACCTTGATGATCGGGACGTTACCTATGGCAGCAACGCCGGTGATCACGCCGGAGAAGGTGGTCGAGAGATTGTTGCCGCCGACGGTTACCTGATTGTTCCCAAGATTGACGGTTCCTCCGCCCTCGATCGAGCCGGCGCTGATATTGCCGTCGCCATTGGGTCCGGTGCTGGCGGAAAAATTGAATGTCGCGTGAGGATCACTGTTAATCAGGCGCGCATTGCCGCCGGTGCTGTTGTCGCCAAAATTGACAGAGCCGCTATTGGTGATCGTGGCGCTGCCGGCGGTGCTGGTGCCGGAAAACTGCATAAGGCCGCCAGCCTTGTTGATGATGTTGGCGCTCGCAGCCGTGCTGTTGTTGAATGAAAGACCGCCGCCGTTGTTGTTGGTGATGGTGGCGCTACCGGCATTGGTACCGGTGTCGAATATGACGGTGCTGCCGGCGTTATTCGTGATGATGGCGTTGCCGGCGGTGCTGGCGCCTGATTCGAAGTGGGTGATGCCGCCGTTATTGTTCGTAATATTGGCGTTGCCCGCCGTGCTATTGCTAAGAAATAGAGTGCTTCCGCCAGCGTTGTTGGTGATGATGGCGTTGCCGGCGGTGCTGGTGCCTGATGTGAACTCGGTGATGCCGCCGTTATTGTTCGTAATATTGGCGTTGCCCGCCGTGCTTTTGCTAATAAATAGAGTGAAGCCCCCGGTGTTGGTGATGGTGGCTCTGCCGGCCGTGGTGCTGGCGGAGAAGGTGGTGGCGCCGCCGTTGATGTTCGTGATGGTCGCGTTGGCGGCGGTAGCGGTGTCGGGACCTCCGGGCGAGGAGCCGAACCGGGTGATGCCATTGTTATTCGTGATGGTGGCGCTGCCCGCGGTGCTGGTATCGCCGAACTCGGTGATGCCGTTGCTGTTATTTGTAAAGGTGGCGTTGCCGGCGGAGCTTCCCAAATTGAAGGTGATGATGGCTTGTTGCGAGGCGCCGCCGCCGTTATTTGTGAAGCTGGCGCTGCCCCCGTTAACGACGATTCCAACGCTATTGAAAACCAGGGTGTTTCGGTTGGTACCGCCGCTGAGCGTGAAGGAATAGTTCGACGCCCCGGCATTGAAGGTAAATCCGTCGAGGATGCTGTCGGTCGCCGAAAAACTGATGTTGGTGCCGGTTGACGCGCCGAAGGTGGCGGTGCCGGTCTGTGTCACGCTCCCGGGCGCCGTGGCCGGATTCCAGTTCGCGTTCGCATTGAAATCGAGCGTGCCGCCGACCGGACCCGCGACGGTCGGAGTGGTGAGCCAGGTCGCACTTTGCGCGAAAACCGGCGACCCTAGGGCCAAGGCTCCGATCAAGCCTGCGATAGCCGCCGCCACCAGCGACGCGGCGGGCCTTACATGCTTGCTTGCCCGGCCACTTGCCGCAACGCCCCTATTCTCAGCTAGAGCCAAAACTTGGCCCTTCCGGATCGCCCCCTGGCGATGGCCGGATTCGCTGAACTTTTATGGCCGAATATCCGCCAGCGCGCCACGATATGATCATCAACATGATTTACGGCGCTTTTGAAAAATGCCTGCTGTTGCGCGTCGGCTACGATCACGCCCAAGCGGGCTTCGACCTCGCAGGCGGGTCAAGCCCGGCAACGACGGATTCGTGCAAACTTCTCGCCCAACGGCTGAGCAGACTTGCCGCCTTATTTGAGCTTGCTTGCGCTCATCCGGAGCGCGACGATCGCACCAAAAGTTCCAGCCTTCGCGAGAAAGTCCCATGACCAGACTGACCCGTTTTGCGGTTGCACCGCTCCACACCATGACCCGCCGCCTCGCCGACGTTGCATCGGGCCGCCTCTCGCCCGATCTTGTCGTCACCGGCGCGCGGGTGCTCTCGACCTATTCCGAGCGCATCCTCAAAGGGAGAGAGGTCTGGATCACGGGCGGCCGCATCGCGGCGGTGAAGGGCGCGGGCGCCGCGCGCAAGATTTTTGGCGACGTTGCGCTCTATGATGCGGCTGGCGGCATCGTCGCGCCGGGGCTCGTCGATCCCCACATCCACATCGAATCCTCGATGGTGACGGCCTGCGCCTATGCCGAGGCCGCGCTGCTCAACGGCACCACTACGATCTTTTGTGATAGCCACGAGATCGGCAACGTCATGGATGTCGCCGGCGTCGAGGCGATGCTTGAAGATGCGCGCGAGGCGCCGCTCTCGATCTTTCTGACCGTGCCCTCGACGGTTCCTGCGACCTCCGCCGCGCTCGAAACCGCGGGCGGCGACCTGACGCCGGACAAGATTGCGGGGCTTTTCGACCGCTGGCCGGAGGCGGTAGCGCTCGGCGAAAAAATGGATTTCGTGCCCGTCACCATGGGCGATGAGCGCAGCCACGCCATTCTTGCCGCTGCACTCAAGCGCGGCCACCCGGTGTCGGGTCATGTCTATGGCCGTGAGTTCGTCGCGGCCTATGCCGCCAGCGGCGTCACCGACACCCATGAGGCGATCGACCGCGATATCGCCGACGACCTGCTCGATGCCGGCGTCTGGGTGTTTTTGCGTGGCGGACCGCCGACCACGCCCTGGCACAGCCTGCCGCAAGCGATCCGCACCATCACCGAGCTCGGCGCCTCGCACAAACGCACGGCCGTGTGCACCGATGATCGCGACGCCGACGATCTCTTCCTGTTCGGTCTCGACTGGGTGGTACGCGAGGCGGTGAAAGCCGGGTTGTCACCGGAGCAGGCGTGGTCGATGGGATCGCTTCACGGAGCGACGCGCTTTGGCATGGAGAACGACATCGGCGGGCTGGGAGGCGGTCGCCGTGCCGACCTTGTCCTGATGGACGACAATCTGAAGCCGCAATGCACCTGGTATGGCGGCGAACTCGTGGTCGAGCACGGCAAGATCACGCCGCGGCTGGATGCCGCGCTGTCGCAGCGCTATCAATATCCGAAGGCCGCCTACAACACGGTGAAGCTGCCGGCAGAGCTCAAGCTGACGCCTGCGATGCCGGCAAAGGCCTGCACCGTCAATGCGATCAGGACCGCGCTTCCCGGCATCACCTTGATCCACGAGAAAATCACAATCGAGCCCGCCAGGGATTGGCCGACCCTGTTTGAGCGCCATGGCCTCTGCTTCGTGACCGTCGTCGAACGTCACGGCAAGTCGAACGGCAATGTCGCCTATGGGCTGCTCAGCAATTTCGGATTAAGCCGCGGCGCGGTCGCCTCAAGTGTGGGACACGACAGCCACAACATCGTCATCGCCGGAACCAACGAGGCCGACATGCAGGTCGCGCTCGCCGCGATCAAGGAGAGACAGGGCGGCGTTTGCGTCGTCGCGGCAGGCAAGGTGAGGGCCCTGGTGCCGCTGCCGATCGCAGGCCTGCTCTCGAACAAGAGGATCACAGAAGTCGCCGAGGAAGTCAGGCAGCTCAAAAAAGAATGGGCCGAGGCCGGCTGCACCATCCCCTATATGGGCTTCAATCTGATCCCGCTCTCGGTGATCCCGGAAATCCGCATCACCGACAAGGGTCTGGTGCTGGTGCCGCAGATGGAGCTCGCGCCGCTGTTCGAGTAGGACGCAACGTGGCTATATGAGCCCTGATTTCTACGCCACCTGTGCTGGGGGCGCACAACGCGCCGTCTTCCAAAGTTGTGCGGATGCAGTGTGCCAATCAAACGCGTGATTGCCTGGACCATGTTGCTTCAGATGCTCGATGCGCGCGACAGCTTCCTCGACGCTCGGCCGGTGACCGGCCGGCACCCACCACAACACAACTGACGGCCCGTCGAAATGCTCAAACCAATCGGCACGGCGACCATAGAAACGCTTGTAGATGGTCTGCCAGACAAAGCGCTCAAGCGCGTCGACGCTCTCCCAAACTGAAAAATTGACGATGATTCGCCCCTCGGCATAAGTTCGCGTGTTGGTGGCGTTGCCGCTGGCGTCTAAACAAGATATCGCAGCGTAACAAGCCAGAACGCGACCAGAGGTGGCAAGGATTACGGGGGAGTGATTACAAGTCCTTTCACCCAAATTTCGATCTAAGCGGTTGAGAGCGCCGCGCTTTTTTGCAGCCCTGCCACATCGTGGGAAAGCTGACAGCATTCGATTGAGATCGCGCACACAGTTGAGCGAAGCTCGCACATCGGCAGGCCAAGGAGGCGCGACATGGCGAAAATGCGGGCGATCGATGCGGCGGTCAGGATTCTGGAAAAGGAAGGTATCGTTTGCGCGTTCGGCGTGCCGGGCGCTGCGATCAATCCGCTTTATTCGGCGCTGAACAAGCGCGGATCGATCGCCCACATTCTCGCCCGTCACGTCGAGGGCGCGTCCCACATGGCCGAGGGCTACACCCGTGCGAAGGCCGGCAATATCGGCGTCTGCATCGGCACCTCGGGTCCGGCCGGAACCGACATGATCACGGGTCTCTATTCGGCGATTGCGGATTCGATTCCGATCCTTTGCATCACCGGGCAGGCGCCGCGCGCACGCCTGTACAAGGAGGATTTTCAGGCCGTAGACATCGAGTCGATCGCAAGGCCGGTGACCAAGTGGGCGGTGACCGTGCGCGAGCCTGCGCTGGTGCCACGTGTCTTCAGCCAGGCCTTCCACATCATGCGATCGGGCCGTCCGGGTCCGGTGCTGATCGACCTGCCGCTCGACGTTCAGCTTGCGGAAATCGAATTCGATCCCGACACCTACGAGCCGCTGGCCCTCTACAAGCCTGCCGCCACGCGCAAGCAGATCGAGAAGGCTCTCGAGATGCTGAATGCGTCGGATCGTCCGCTGATCGTGGCGGGCGGCGGCATCATCAATGCCGATGCCTGCGATCTGCTGGTGCAGTTTGCCGAGACCGTCAACGTCCCTGTTGTGCCCACGTTGATGGGATGGGGCGCCATCCCCGACGATCACGAGCTGATGGCGGGAATGGTGGGTCTGCAGACCAGCCATCGCTACGGCAATGCCACCATGCTGCAATCCGATTTCGTGCTCGGAATAGGCAATCGCTGGGCCAACCGGCACACCGGTTCGATCGAGACCTACACCAGGGGACGCACCTTCGTGCATGTCGATATCGAGCCGACCCAGATCGGGCGGGTCTTCAATCCCGATCTCGGCATCGTGTCCGACGCCAAGGCAGCGCTCGAACTGTTCGTCGCGGTTGCCGGTGAGTGGCGCAAAGCCGGCAGGCTCAAGCAGCGTCAGTCGTGGCTTGCCGCGTGCAGGGATCGCAAGGCCACGATGCTGCGCAAGAGCAGTTTCGACAACGTGCCGATCAAGCCGCAGCGCGTCTACGAGGAGATGAGCAAGGCGTTCGGGCGGGATACCTGCTACGTCAGCGTCATCGGACTGTCGCAGATCGCCGGCGCCCAATTCCTCAACGTCTATCGGCCGCGCAACTGGATCAATGCCGGACAGGCCGGCCCCCTGGGCTGGACGCTGCCGGCGGCGCTCGGCGTGCGGGCCGCCGACCCCGAGCGCGAAATCGTGGCGCTCTCGGGCGACTACGACTTTCAGTTCCTGATCGAGGAGCTGGCGGTCGGCGCCCAGTTCAAATTGCCCTACATCCATGTCGTCGTGAACAACTCGTACCTCGGACTGATCCGCCAGGCGCAGCGCGGTTTCGACATGGATTATCAGGTGCAATTGTCGTTCGAGAACATCAACGCGCCCGAAATCGGGGTCTATGGCGTCGACCATGTTGCGGTCGCCACGGGGCTCGGCTGCAAGGCGATCCGGGTCACCGACCCCAGGCATGCGCAGGCCGCGTTTGCGAGCGCGCGCGAGCTCATGAAAAAACATCGCGTGCCGGTCGTGGTGGAATTCATCCTCGAACGCGTGACCAACATCGCGATGGGCACCGAGATCGACAACTTCGTCGAATTCGAAGAGATTCTCGATCTGCCGCTTGACGGCGCATCTGACGTTGCCGAGGAAAAGCAAGAAGAGCTGGAGCCGGCCTAAAGCCGAATGAAGCTTGGTTGAATCGCTTCGACTAATTCAGTTCACCTCTCCCCGCTGGGGAGAGGTCGATTTGCGCAGCAAATCGGGTGAAGGGCCATGCTTTTACGAACGAGCGCACCCCCTCATGCCAACCCTCTCCCCTTGGGAGAGGGAGCACGCCTTCGTCGCGGTGACGGTTCAACCCAATCTCATCATGCTTTAGGTCCTCGCGAAACAGGACCAGGCCGAGCGTATGCAGGGCATCACAACGGCTCGCGTACGCCGAGCCCGAGCATGAAGCGCTCCCGGATCTGCACGGGATCGCGGCGGGTCGTCGCGGTCCCCGGCCTGTCATCGATGCGAACGCCGATCAGCATCGGCCCGGACGCGGAGAGGGATTGATCGATCAGCCGCTCGAAATCCTCTTCGTCGGCAGCCCACGCGCTGTTGACTAATCCCGAACTGACGGCGATCGCAACGAGATCGGCAACCCGCGCCGCCGGCGTCGGTTGGGCGCCGGTGATCTGGTAAATGCCATTGTCCATCACCACCATGGTGAGATTCTCAGGCTTGAGCGTCGCAATGGTCGACAGACAACCTAATTGCATCAACAGCGAACCGTCGCCTTCAAGCGCGAAAACACGCCGGTTCGGCTGCGCCAGCGCAACGCCAAGCGCGATCGGGAAGGCGAGGCCCATGCTGCCCAGCATGTAGAAGTTTTGCGGGCGATGGCCGGCCGCCCAGAGATCGAAATTGGTGTTGCCGATCCCGCCGATCACGGCCTCTTCGTTCTTCAGCCTGGCGATCAGCCGTGAGGTGACATCGAAACGGTTCATCACCTTGGTGTTGCGGGCAGGGTGGTTTTCTTTCATGCGCTCGCTCACTTGTCGAAGACCTTGCCGCCGGTCAACAGCGGCGAAAGGATCAGCGCCACCGGCGCCTGTGTGGTGACCGCCTGCTTGATCGATCGGTCGGCGATGAACTCGAATTCGTCGAGCCTGGTCACGGTATGGTGCTCCATGGCAAGCGAGTCGAGCACCGGGCGCATGGTGCGGCAGACCAGCGACTGCCCGTAGTTGAACTCGCCAAGCGTGCCGCGCTCGGACACGAACATGATCAGCGGAATCTGATAGGGGATCGCGAGCGAGGCCAGCACATTGGCGAGTGTCGCAAAGCCGGACGTCTGCATCAGCACCGCGCCGCGCATGCCGCCCATCCACGCGCCGGAAATGATGCCGACTGCTTCTTCCTCGCGCGCAGCCGGAAAAGCGGTGAAGAACGGATCGGCGTGAATTTCCCGGATCAATCGCGTCAGCACGCGATCGGGAACGTAAGTCACGAGCCTGACGTCGTTGCGCTTGAGCGTTTGCAGCACGATTTCGTGCCAGGGCCTCTCACCCGAAACGATCGGCGACGCTTGTCCATCGGTTGCCGCCATTCAATCCTCCTTCAGCTCGCCAGCACCTTACGCAACATGATCGCGACCGCGGGAAAACTTGACGCGATCGGTGGGATTGTCAACATGTGCCGATCGTGGCTAGTGGTCCGGTTCTAACATTCGCATCCCTCCTCGGCAGGCGCGATCTGCGCATGCGAGCTATCTGGCGGCGGGCGCGAGCCGTAAGACGAAACGATCATATCGGGAGGACGCCTTGAGACTGAGGTTCTTGCGCCGCAGCTTGCTGGGCCGGCGGCTTCCTGCAATCGCCGCGACGGTGGCGATGTTCGCGAGCGGCGCGGTCTCGGCGCAGGCACCGTTTCCCGCCCGGCCCGTGCATGTTTTCGTGCCGTATTCGCCCGGCGGCGGGGTCGACATCCTGGCACGCACGCTGGGCGATGCGGTCTCGCGGAAATGGGGCCAATCGGTCGTGGTCGAGAACCGGCCGGGGGCGGGCGGTGTCGTTGCCTCGCAGGCGCTGGCGGCGTCGGCTCCCGACGGCTATACCCTGATCGTGGTGGCAAGCGGTCACGCCACCAATCCGCTTCTGTATGCAAAAATTCCCTACGACACCTTCAAGGCTTTCACGCCGATTTCGCTGCTCGCCTCATCGCCCAACATTCTTCCGGTCCGCGCCGATTCTCCGTTTCGGACGCTCGGCGACGTGATCGCGCAGGCGCGCGCCAAACCCGGAAGCCTGTCCTTCGGTCATGCCGGCAATGGTACATCGACGCATCTGGCAGGAGAGCTTCTCAAGAGCCTCGCCAGAATCGACATCGAGGCCATTTCGTACAAGGGTGGCGCGCCTGCGATCAACGATCTCCTCGGCGGACAAATCCAGATGTCGTTCAACAACGCCCCTGAAGCGCTGGGACAACTGGAAGCCGGTACGCTGCGCGCGCTTGCGGTCACGACCGCCTCGCGGAGCCCGTTCCTTCCCGATGTGCCTGCGATGGCCGAAACCGTGCCCGGCTACGATACGGAGGTCTGGTGGGGATTGTTGGGGCCTGCCGGCATGTCTTCCGAGCTCGCTGCAAAACTTTCCCGCGATTTCGTAACGGCGTTGAACACCGCGGAAGTCAATGAGCGGCTGGCCAAGCTCGGCGCCTCGCCGATCGGTAGCTCGCCGGAAGCATTCGACGCGAGAATCCATGCCGAGTACGAAAAATGGGCCCCGATCATCAAGGCCGCCGGCATCAAGGCCGAATGATTTCGACGCGCGCCGCATTCTAGTGCTCCGATTCCGAAGCTCGCAAATATTCGCGGCGACCTCTGATGCGAACCTTGGAGTCAAAAGAGCACCAGCAAGCTACGGTTTTTGAATTTGAAGTTCCTATAATGAGATTGCAGCAACCCTGATGGGAACTTCAAATTTACCGCACTCGTGACAGATCCCGCCAACCTCCACGGTTTTGAAGAACTGAAAGTACCTCGATGATGTCCGTCAACAACAAGCGTGTGTTCTACGTCAGATATCTCGCCAACGAGATCTATGCCGACATCTTGCGGGCGCGGCCCGATGTTCGGCTCGACCGGCTCGAGAACGAAAGTCCCGATGAAGTTTCTGCGCCGATCGTGGCCGCAGCGCATGCCTACCAGGTTGGAGCTGCGCGCGATGAACTGGCGAGGCATTTCCACGTCGATCAGGACTTGCTCAAACGCGCACCGAACCTGCTGATCGTTTCCAGTAACGGCGCCGGCTACGATCCTGTCGACGTCGAGGCCTGCACGGCCGCCGGCGTGGCCGTGGTGAACCAGTCCGGCGGCAACGCCCATTCGGTCGCCGAACACGCACTCGCGATGCTGATCACGCTCTCCAAGCGCATCATCCAGGCCGACCGCGCGATCAGGCGTGAGGCGAATGTCAACCGCAACGCGCTGATTGGAACGGAAGTGCAGGGCAAGACGATCGGCATTGTGGGTTTGGGCAATGTCGGCCGCCGCACCGCCGCGCTTTGCAAGGGCCTGCTTTCCATGAACGTGATCGCCTACGATCCCTACCTCTCGGCGACCGAGATGGCCGAGCGCGGCGGCGAGAAGGTCACGCTGGAGGAGTTGCTGCGCCGCTCGGATTACGTCTCGATTTCCTGCCCGCTGACGAAGGAAAGCCGCGGCATGATCGGTGCGCGGGAATTCGCGCTGATGCAGCCGCATGCCTATTTCATCACCACCGCGCGTGGCTTCATCCACGACGAAGCGGCGCTGGAGCAGGCCTTGCGCAACAAGAGCATCGCGGGCGCGGGCCTTGACGTGTGGGCCAAGGAGCCGCCGCCGCCCGATCACCCGCTGCTGCAGTTCGACAATGTGCTGGCAAGCCCGCATACGGCGGGCGTGACCCGGGAAGCGCGGGAGAACATGGCAAGGATTGCGGCGGAGCAACTGCTGGATGCGCTCGACGGCAGGCGGCCGCCGCGCCTTGTTAATCCGCAAGTCTGGCCGGCTTACGTCCGGCGCTTCGAGCGCACCTTTGGATTCAAGCCGGGCTAGGACGTCAGTTGAATGCTCGCTTTTCGTTTCAGCGGCGAGCTTTGCGTGATGTCGGTCGAAGAAGATTTTCTTCGTCGCCACCGTCATGGCAACAATGAATCAGCTGCCATGTACGGCATAGACGCTCGCCGCATTGCTATTTTCGCCGTGGGCTCGACACGGGCGCGGTGGACGCCCATACCCCGGTTCCAGGTTCGACCTTGACCGGATGCCTTAGCCGAGGCGGCAGGAATCATCGACATGCGCCACCTGAATTCATTGCTGCGTTCCAGGCGATCCCGGATCGGACGCCGTCTGGCCCAGATCGTCGCCATTGCGGCCGCGAGCCTGCCGGCCGCCGGCGCGTAGGCCATTTCCGGATCGAAATCGCGTCGCCGCGTTTTTGACGTTCTTCGAAACTACCAGCCTTTGCGAACGTCGGCATGTGCCCGACGTGTCGAGAGTGGCTTCGGCGAAGGACGATTGCGGCGTGCAAACATCATCAAACCTCATCCCCCAACCCAGGCCGTTGCGCTGGCTTGTGGTCACAGGCGCCCTTTGTCTTTTCATCGGAAGTGCGGCACACGCCCAGAATCTCGATCAGGGCAAGTCGGGTCCGCGTTTGTTTGCCGATAGCTGCGCCACGTGTCATCGCAGCGCCCGCGGCCTTGCCAAGGGACGCTTCCGTTTCACGCTGTTTATGTATCTGAAAGACCACTACGCGACGAGCTCGGGTACGGCCTGGGAGCTCGCTTCCTATCTGGAGTCCGCAGATATTCCCCAGCGAGGCCGGGCGCGTTCGGCCGCGGCGGTTCGGCCGTCCCCCGCAAGCCCGACGGCAGGACCCGCGATTCGTCCGCCGCTGCCGGTGCCATTGCAGTAGCACGTGGAAGCCTATGCGCGCGGCCGTGCGGTTCGGCGCATGGCGCAGGACGGCCAGCAAACCCGCGCGGAATTGAGCCGCAATGTCAGCCAAGTTCCGGGCTACTTTCGCCCCCTACTGATTCGGCGAGTGGGCGTCGAGGATATTGCCGAGGATATTGCCATGGCATTTTTCAAGCGAGAGATTAGTCCCGTCGAGCGGTTCGAGACTGTGCTCAGGGAGAAGCGGGCGGCGCGCCAGAAGCTGGCCGATCGGTTAAGCCTCGCCGAAACGGTGGTTCGCGAAAAACGTACGGCGGCCGAACGCCTGGCGGTGACGGGCGCCGACGATGTCAAGCTCGGCCGGGCGGAGGCGAACCTGCGCGCCATGGAGGAACGCGCCAAGGCGCTGCGCGCCGAACTGGCGGAGTTCGACGAGCAGATCGCTTCGACCGAGCGCGCCTTGTCGGATGCGAGGGCGCAACGCGACCGCGATATGACGGCGGACCAGATCGAGGCGATGGCTGCGGCGATCGAGCGGGCCGCGCCGGGATTTGGTGCCGGTGCCACGGCCCTCGTGCACGCCGTTACCCAAAGCATCGCGTCAATTCCGGAAGCGAACAGGTTCTCGGCCAGTGTGGAGGCGGTGCGGCGGGAAGTTCTCTCCGCCGCAGATCTGATCTGCTGGGAGCTCAGATCGGCTGCCGTGCGAACGCGCGCGGGCAACGCGAACGTCACGCTCGGTGCGGCAGCCGAGCCGCAGCCACCGCCGCCGGCGGAGATCGATCGGCAACTGATCTACACTCTCAATCGCGTGCTGTGGCGCGAGGACGGCGTGGTGCGAAGAGCACCGGCGTTCGCGCTGGTCGAGCTGCCAAAATGCCTGTTGCCGCTCGCGCTGCGGCACCAGCATGTCGATTATCTGAATGCGCGGCGCGTGCAGACGCTGATTCACGTCCACGGCAGCGAAGGCGCCAACAGCGAGCCGAGCCCCGACGATCCGCAACTCGTCGATCTCGATGCACTGGCGGCGCAGAACGAGAGTGTCGAGGCAGTCGTTGCATGATGGCGCCAGAGCGCGACTGCTTCAGGTCGCTGCTTTGGATCATTGCTTGAGCATATTCTTGCCGTGCAACGCGCTTGCGTTTAGCACCAGGGAAAACTTCCCGATTTTCGCTAAAGCGGGTCGGCCCTTGGGGTCCAGATCATGAGCGCTGCATGGCCATTGCCGTGGTGCTCAGGCTGCGCAAGCTTGGCACGACGACGAGGCGATTGACCTCTCCGTCGTTGAAGGCCTTGAGGAAGCGATCATAGTTCCTGATCGAGACGCAGCCGTTTGAATCGCCGTTGGGGCCGAGCATGAACGGATGCACCAATAGCCCCGAGCGTCCCGATATATCGCTGCCCTCGACCGGGGTCATGCGCAGCGCATCGACACCGTGAAACGGCTTTTCGCGCGGCTTCAAGTCATAGACGGCCGGCGGCGTCGCGCCGGCCATATGCACGGAGACATGTTCCGGATCGTCCCTCAGATTGCCCATTCCCGAGTGCGCCTCGAGGCTCAATCCGCTCGGCAAATAAACGGCGTGCGCCGAGATGTCGTAAACGGCCGTGAGATTGTCGAAGCCTAGCGCGGCGAGGTCCGGCCCCTGGCGGAACAACCCGCCGTTTGGCGCGAGCGAAGCCAGTGTGATCCGCCCCGCCGGCAGCAGGTCGGAAAGTTTTTGCAGCAGCGTGCGGTCGTCGGGCCGGATAGTATTGCTGACCTGAGCCAAGGCTGAACCTGGCCGTGATTCGAGGTCGGCCGTAGCGGGACGGGACCTCGGCAGCGGGATCAGCGCTGTCCGCGATGGTTTGGCCTCGTCAACCCTGGCCTCGTCGCTCTTGGCCTCATCAATCTTGGGCTCTTCGCTGCTGCGCTCTTCAAAGACGGCGCGCCAGTCCTCTGATACCAGGCGCCGGGCAAGCAGGCTCCTGGCCGTGCGGAGCTTCGTCTCCAAGATGGTGAGGGCAGAATGATCCCACGCCAAGGCGGATTTAGCCGCTGGCGGTACCGAAAAGTAGCGGTCCTCGAAGGAGATAGGGTCGGCCGCTCCCGGCAGGGCTGCCAGGGCGAACGCCGTCTGATCCGGACTGGAAATCCAGGCCGCAGCGCCCAGCGACAGGATGACCGAGCCAAACACAATCGCGATGGTCTCGGACCACCGACGCGGCGACAGCCCGGCAGCATGAGCTGCGTCGAAAGCCATCAACCCCCCGCTTCCAACCCCACGACGACCAATCCCCCATGGATTCGTCCAAGCCATTGGAAGCTAAAACTGAGGCATAATCGAGACCAAAATTGCCGCCTCTGTGCGGGCGGGCCCGGCTTCCGGCCAAGCGGCCGGGCGCGCACTTTCGCAGCAAGTGCGCCGCCCGACCACTCACCGCGCTGGAAAGAATGGCCTACGACCCGCGCCCGCAAGGAAACAAGGCTTCGTGATGCCGCTGTGGCGGCGGCGGACTTTTCCACGCAATCCAACGGTTCGCCGCGGCTTTGGTGACAGGGCCCGATCCCGCGGGCTGCGGCTTTGGGGACATCTGCTTCGGCGCGGCGTATCATGGTAGGGCATCGCCTGTACGCCCCGCCGGGAGGAAACATACGCAAGTCCGCGATAAGGCCTTTGACGCTGAGGGCGGCCCGGCAACAGGTCTTCCAGTCAGGTGGGCTGCGTTCGGGTTATCGAGGACGGGAAGTGGCCTCCGCCATTCGATGGCGATTCCAATCGAAAGGTTTCGGGTATGGATTAGTGACCCATCTTCTCGGCGTTCGGTTGGATGCGATGGTTTGCTGTGACGCATTGACCCAGCTGGCGCGATCGCGGCCATCGCGCAGGTTTTGATATCGGTCAAAACCGGTTTGATGATATGAAACCACATGAGACCATCGCAGCCAGCAGGAGGTCCCATGTCGCGGTTTGTCGTGCTCTTCATGAAGGATGTGCTTGGCGGCAACGGCCGGGAGGCCGAAGTTTGTCAGAGTACGATTGAAATCGACGCCGCAAGCGAAGGTGATGCCAGGGAGCTCGCCAAGAAAAAGTTCTGCGAGACGCAGTCGCTGTGCGACTGGTCGCTCCACGCTGATCGGATCCGGATCAGGCCGGCTGATTTTCCGTCCTGAGGGACCCAAGTCAGGCGGCAGGCACAGCAAGTCGTTCGATAGTCTGGATGTGGCGGGCGAGCAGGCTGCAGGCTTGATCGATATTGCGCGCGCGTAATGCCTGAAGGATCAGGCGGTGGTCCGGGTTGGACCGCGGCCGCCAGCCCGCACTGCGCGCCATCGCGAATACGAGCCGGGAATTGGCAAGCTGCAATCCGTCGAGACTGGCAAGCAGCCGCGGCATGCCGCAGGACGCCACCAGCGCGCCGTGAAAAGCGCGGTTGGCGGTCTCGAATTCGGAAAGCGTCTCCGCATTGTCGGCTTCGATCAACGCCAGTTCGATTCTGGCAAATTGGGTCGGCGTCAACCTCGGCGCGGCATTGCGCAATGCGACCACCTCAAGCGCTGCGCGCATCTCGGCGATTTCTCGCACCGAATTGGCATCGAGCGGCGCAACCCGCACGCCACGGCGCGGTACGCTGACCACGAGATATTGGGCCTCGAGCTGTCGAAATGCCTCCCGAACCGGGACGTGGCTCGACTTGAACTCCCGCGCGAGGTGGTCCTGTCGCAACGGCGCATCGGGCGGTAGCGCACCGCTGATAATTCGCTCTCCGATCGAGGAGGCGATCCGCGCCGCAGTCGTGACGTTTCCGTCCGTGTCCATCATAGATTATCTATCAAAAATTCGGATGCGCTCCGTGAGGCCGTTTGGGTAGTGTAGCCCTCACCGCGCAACTTATGGATAATGGGGAAGATTATCTATAAAAAATTGGAAGATTCATATGGTCGATGCGATGGGATGCGCGTCGCGGTGACACTATGGGGCCTTGTTCAAAGCCGTGTGCCGCGAAACGCTCGCGCTCGCTTGAAGTGGTGACGGATTCTGGTACGCCGATCCGATCGTCAGTCGCCGAACTGGGCTTGGGTGCTGAAACCGCTTTCGATATTCATTCGGCGAAACGCCGATGCTCTTGGCGAAAGTCCGGCGCATCGTGTTCACATCGCCGAACCCGCAGGTGCTGGCGATTCGCTGCAGCGGTTGAGACGTATCCTCCAGGAGCCGGCGGGCGGCGTCCACGCGCGCGGCGGCGATGAAATCGGCCGGAGTCATGGCGAGTTCACGGCGGAAGACGCGCGCGAAGTTGCGCGGGCTCATCCCGATCTCGCGCGCGATGTGCTCGATTGACAGGGAAGCGGCCAGGTTCGCGAGAACATAGGCCTGCGCTTTCTGAACCATCGTGATGTCCGACATCTGCCCGACGAGGTGTGCGCTGAACTGCGACTGTCCACCCGGCCGCCGGAGGAAAACTACCATATAGCGCGCGACGATCATCGCGATGTCGCGCCCGTGATCCTCCTCCACGAGAGCAAGAGCGAGATCGATCCCGGCTGTGACGCCGGCAGCGGTTATCAACGCGCCGTCGCGGACATAGATCGCGTCGGCGTCCAGATCGATAAGCGGAAAATTCGTGCTGAACTTCTGCGCGCACTCCCAATGGGTGGTCACGCGCTTGCCGTCGAGCAGCCCGGCCGCGGCAAGGAGGAAGACCCCGGTGCAGATGGAGCCGTAGCGCCGCGCTGTGGGCGCCCGGCGTCGCAACCAGTCGATGATGGCGGGATCGATGTCCTGAAACGAAGGATCCCCTGCAACAAGAAGTGTATCGATCGGCTCGTCCGGATCGAAGATGGTTCGATCGGCAACGAATTTCAGCTGGCCCGTTCCGCCGATCGATGCGGCGCCGCTGGATATGATCTGGATGTCATACGCGTCCATCTTCCCCAGACGCCGGGCGGCCTCCCAGAAGACTTCCGCCGGGCCGACGATGTCGAGAGATTGAACGCCCGGCGGAGCAAGTATCGCTATGCGCATGACGTCCTCTCCCAACCTCTCCTCGTCGGCGCTGCTCAGACACACCCTCGAACGTTTCGACGGCAATGCATGCGATTGCGAAAGGGCTATCAGGTCGCTTGATAGAGCCGCGTCTCGACGAGGCCACTGTCGTTCAGGGCGCGGAACGACTTCGCCGCAAACAGGACTGCAAGGTCGATCAACGGCTCGACGAAAATCACAAGCGCGTAGGCACCGCCGAACAGGACAATAGATCCCGCATTCGCGGCCGTGAAGCCCTGGCCATAGAAGGCCCAGAACGCCACCCATGAGATGATGCCGGCCTGATACGCGGTCGAAAGGGCAACGGCCTGCCGATATTTCAGCTCCACATAGGGCGTGTCCGGCGCGATGATGTGGCGGGCGATCGCTTCCAATGCGAACAAAGGCACCAGCAGGGTCGTGACATTCATGCCATACTGAGGCAGGTCGAACGGAGCGAAGAACAGCCCCTGGATCATCAGGCCCAGGGCGAGGCCGATGCCGGCCGGCGCGGCTCCGAAGACCAGAAACAGCGTGGAGCCGAAGATCAGGTGCACTTCGGACACGCCGACCGGATAGTGCGGCAGCACTTCGAAGAAGGACAGAACCAGTCCAGTCACGACCGCGCTGCGGGTGAGGGTGGAGTCGAGGCCGCGCTGGCGCGCCGCCTGATAGGCGCTTTTGAGTGTGTAGCCACAGGCGCCCGCGGCCGTCACATAGCTGAGCCAGATCTTGTTGTCGGCCACAAGGCCGGGTTCGATATGCATGGATCACCTCCGAAATAGGATCATGTGGTTGCAGGAGATTGCGCTGGCGGCTCTGATCGTCCGTCCGGTCTGATGCTCGAGATGACGTCCGCGAGGTCTCGAAGATTGATGATGCCGGTCTTCGTCACGGCCTTCTCCAGCGCGGCGAGCCAGCACTCGTAGTAATTCCATGATGACCGATCGACAGGATGGGCGTCCTCCCAGGCCTTGATCTCGGAAATCAACTCGTCCCGGAAGTCGTCCCATTCGAAATGGCCTTGTCTGGCAAGAGCGAGGGCGACCCCAAAGGCCGTCCGTTCCCAGTCATGGCCGAAACACAGCGAGCCGTTTGCGCGCGGCGGCGTGTCGGGAGCGCCCATCATTTCAGTGATGGCAAAGTGTTCGAACCGCGTCAGCATCGGACACCATGCCTCACGCCGCCTTGGCGATGGCGACGCCCATCATCGACTCCGGCGTCACCAGCGCTTCGAGTTGTGCTTCCGAGAGACCCTCGGTGCCGGCTGGACGTTCAGGGACCACGAACCATCGGATCTGTGCGCTCGAATCCCACACCTTCACCTCGATCGATTGCGGGATGTCGAGGCCGAACTCCTTCAACACCGCACGCGGCTCGCGCGCGGCCCGGCTGCGGAAGGTCGGGTCCTTGTACCAGTAGGGCGGCAGGCCGAGCACCGGCCAGGGATAGCAGGAGCACAGGGTGCAGATGATCAGGTTGTGCACGCCCGGTTCGTTGGCGGCGGCGCGCATGTGCTCGCCTTCGGCGCCCGCCATGCCCGCCGGAAGCGCGAGTTCGGCGATCGCCTTCGGCGTGTCGGCGACCAGGCGCGCCTTGAAGGTGGGGTCGAGCCAGGCCCTCGCGACGATCTTGGCGCCGTTGAACGGGCCCATCTTGGTCTGGAAGAATTCGAGGACGGTATCGACGGTCTTGTCGGTGATGATGCCTTTTTTGATCAGAAGGGCCTCGAGGGCGCGGACGCGCGCGGCGCTGTAGGCCTCGCGGTCGTTGCGGTATTCGAAACGGTCGTCCATGGATCATGCTCCCCGCTTTAAAAGTTAGGCCGCCTTCGCGGCGGCGCTCGCCGGCGCTTCGACATAGTGGGCATAGAGGTCGGCATAGATCGAGAAGTTAGGCTCGGCATTGTCCGGCCAGAGCTCGGCCGGGTCGAACCGGACGCAGTAGACCGGCATGGCCGCGCCGATGCCGTCGCTGCCGGTGTCGCACAGATAGGTGTAGGCGCCGTCATAGACGGTCTCGACCGTGCCGGTCTTGTTGCGCAGGAAGCCGGGCAGGCGGGTGTGCTCCACCGTCGGGATGTTTTTCACCACGACGGTGTCGCCGACGGCGAAGCGGTAGGCGACGGGAACGTCGCGCTTCGGACTGTCGCCCTCGACGAGATACTGCACGACCCGGTCGTCGATCGCGGCCTCACCGCCGGCGGGCAGCGGCTTGCCCGGATCCTTGTAGTAGTCCTCGGTCAGCCTATCGAGCTCGTCGGCGCTGATGTAGCCTTTGTCAATGAAGTACCCCGAGATGCCGCCGAGCCACTTTTCGTAGTAGCGGTATTTGAAGTAGTCGAAAGGATTGAGCGACTCCGCGCCCTTGCGTAGGTCTGCCCAGGTCCAGACCGTGTGGAAGGTGGAGGATGTCCGCGGCAGCGGGAGCTGGGAGGACAATGCCATCATCGCGGCGTGGATGCCGAAGATGCGCGTCTCCCACGATTCCACGAAGACGCGGGTTTCGGTACTGACCGGGCCCAGACCCTCAAGCCCGCCGAGATAGTGCTGCAGTTTCATCGAAGGAATCCTTCCAGTTTGCAGATCGATTACGCGGCCGCCGACTGTCTGGCCGACAACAATTGGGTGCCGAATTCGGACATGAGGCCAAACAGCCCACCGAGGAGCATCGCGGCCATGGCGACGAGCGTCGGGTGGTTGATGCCGGCTGTCGTGACGGTCGTATTCGTCGCTGCCGTGGTGCCGACAAGAGACGCAAAGCCGAACACGATGGCCGGCGGGAAATTCAGCAGCGGCAGCGCCGAAACGAAGATCATGGCGGAGGTGCCAAGGCCGACCAGCAGGGCCGCGAACGCGGGCTGTGCCGGGCCATACTGGATGATCAGCAGGGTGAGCGAGGCGATGACAATGCCTGTCCAGTTCGAGACGAGCGACTTGAGCAGGCCCTTCTGACCACCGCCGCAGGCAAAGAACGAGGCCCAGGCGATGAATGTCACCCATACCGGGATCGGAATGATTGTTGCGGTGATATAGGTATCGATGGCGCCCAGGACACCCAGGGAGATCATGGCGGCGACGATGGATGGCATGTCAGTTCCCCAACGTTGTTTGCACGGTGATTCAGGAGACGAGCGCAGATTCCTCCAGCAGGCATGATGCAAAGCCTGTCCGGAGAGCGCGCTCGTCGAGGTTTCGGCCGATGAATACGATCTCGTTCAGCCGCGGCTCCGACGGTTTCCATGGCTTCCCCGGACGGCCCTCGAGCGTCATGTGGACGCCGTGGAAGACGTATCGGCGGGCCTCGTCGCGGAAGTTCAGCACGCCTTTTGTCCGGAACAGGTCCTTGCCCGTCGCCTGCACAAGCCGATTGAGCCAAGTGTTGAACGCGACCGGATCGAGTTCGCCCGGCTGACGGATGGCAACACAACCGATGCTCTGGTCGTGCTCGTGTTCATGATCGGCAAGAATGTCGGGATCGATCGACAGGATGTTGGCGAGATCGAACGCGCCGATGTCTAGCACCTTGCCGCGGTCGACAGCGCATGAGCGAGCCCGGACGATCGCGGCCAGAGGGTTCAGCTCGCGCAGACGGCTCTCCGTTTGTCGCAGCGCACCCTCTGATTCAAGGTCGACCTTGTTGAGCAGGAGCACGTCCGCGAAGCTGATCTGTTCCCGCGCCTCGTTCATGTCGAGTTGTCCGGACACATGCCTGGCATCGACGACCGTGATGATGGCATCGAGCGCGAGACGGTTCGACAGGATCTCGTCGAGCATGAACGACTGGATCACCGGGGCGGGATCGGCGAGGCCCGACGTCTCGACGAGGATGCGGTCGATTTGGCGAGTGGAGTTGAGCAGGCGATGAATCGCGGTGATGAGATCGCTTCTGACAGTGCAGCAGACGCACCCATTGTTGAGCTCGACGATCTCGTCGTTGGTTTCGAGAACGAGCTTGCCGTCGATTCCGACTTCTCCATACTCGTTCACGATCACGGCAACGCGTTCCGCGTCCGACTGCGAGAGAAGATGATTGAGGAGCGTCGTCTTCCCCGCGCCGAGGAAGCCGGTCAGGATCGTCGCCTTGAGCTTTCGCATTCTTCCTCCGACCAGGCAAGCGTGCTCGGCCCAGCCCTTTCAGGCCGGCGATCGACGCCAACGTTGGTTTATGTGCTGTTCAGCCGTGCCGTGTGCGGTGGCCGATATGGCTAGATTAAATTTGAACGAGTTCAGACCTGCAATGGAGCGGGCGTTACAGATCCTGCCAAACACGTATCAAAAACGGACAACATCTTCGACCGTTATTGAGTCGCCCAATAATTGTACGATAAGATGAAAATTTAGTCTGAGTCAGCCCAAGTATTGGTCGTTCGTATTGCGCGTGATTGAATGCTGACGGACCCGGACGGCCAGTCTGATCTGTTTGACAAACCGGTTCGCAACGCGACTGACGCACATCGCAGAAAATTCCGGATGACCGTTCCCGTTTCGCCGGCCCTGTCGCAACGGCGCATCGGGCGGTAGCGCACCGCTGATAATTCGCTCTCCGATGGCGGAGGCGATCCGCACCGCAGCCGTGACGTTTCCGTCCGTGTCCCTCATAGATTATCTATCACAAAATCGGGTGCGCGCCTTCATGTCCTCGGATAGCATGGCCATGAAGGTACAACTCATAGATAATCAAACAGATTATCTATGAAAAGTCGGAGATTTCATATGGACGATGTGGCCAAGGTGAAGACCAACCAGGACATCGGGCTGCTGCGGCACGACTGGGACCGTGAGGAAGCCGAGGCTCTCTATGAACTCCCTTTCGCGGATTTGATGTTTCGGGCGCAGAGCATTCACCGCGCCAACTTAGATGCGAACCATGTTGAGACGGCGAGCCTGCTCAGCATCAAGACCGGCGGCTGTCCCGAGGATTGCGGCTATTGCTCGCAGAGCGCGCATTACGACACCGGGGTGAAGGCGACGAGGCTGATGGCGCAGGCGGACGTGGTCGACACCGCGCAGCGCGCGAAGGATGCCGGCGCGAGCCGTTTCTGCATGGCCGCGGCCTGGCGCAACCCCAAAGACCGCGACCTCGATGTGGTCTGCGGCATGGTGCGCGCGGTCAAGGAACTCGGCATGGAAACCTGCGCGACGCTCGGCATGCTGACCGCGGCACAGGCGGCGCGGCTGCGCGAGGCCGGGCTCGACTTCTACAATCATAATGTCGATACCTCGCCCGAGTTCTACGACAAGATCATCACCACGCGCACGTTGGCCGACCGTATCGATACGCTGGCGCATGTGCGCCAGGCCGGCATCAAGGTCTGCTGCGGCGGGATCATCGGCATGGGAGAACAGGTCGAGGACCGGCTCGGCATGCTGGTGTTGCTCGCCAACATGCAAGAGCATCCGGAAAGCGTGCCGATCAATCTGTGGAACGAGGTGAGGGGCGTGCCCGTCAACGATACGGCGGAGCGTCCCGATCCCATCGCGTTGGTGCGGCTGGTCGCGCTCGCCCGCATCATGATGCCGAAGAGCGTGGTGCGGCTCTCGGCCGGCCGGCAATACATGACCGACGAGCTGCAGGCGCTTTGCTTTCTGGCCGGCGCGAATTCGATCTTCATCGGCGACGTGCTGCTGACCACGAAGAACCCGCAAACCGCGCGCGACGCAGATTTGCTGGATCGGCTCGGCATCAGATCCCGCCTCGGCGAAAGCCGCAAGTCGCCCGCGCCGCAACTTCCCTGATGCAGGGTTGAAAGCGGACCAAGCTGCGGACGCGCTGCTCGCATAAGTTGCAGATGGCCGCTGACCTCCACCGCTTTCGCGGATCGACCTATGGTTGCGCATTAGGGGCTATTTCATCAATTGGAACTAGCCTGATTCTCGGGCCGCCCCGTCCGTCCTCGCAACGTCTTCTCAGGAACAAGGCACGCTATGCTCGGCAATCTACGGATATCCTACAAGCTGTTGATGATGATCGGCGTTTCGATTTTTGGCATCGCCGCCGTGGCCGCGGTCGGTCTGTCGGAGCTGTGGAGCAATCTGCTGGAGGACCGCAAGGCCAAGCTTCAGGATGTCGTTCTGCTGACGCGACAGGCGCTCGACCTCAACTATCTGGCTTCCCGCCAGGCAGGACTTTCCGAAGTGGAGGCTTTGGAACGCGGCAAAGCACTGCTGCGCAAACTCCGCTTCGGCAAGGACGATTACTTCTATGCGTTTAACCCGCAAGGGTTGGTCGTGGCTCACCCCAACCCAAATGTAGACGGCAAGAATTTATACGATGCGCCGGACTCCGATGGCGTGTTTTTTGCGCGCAAGCAGATTGAAGCCGGCACCAGCGGCGGAGGCTTTGTCTACTATCGTTTTCCCCGCGCGACAGGCGGAGAGCCAATTCCCAAATTGTCCTATGCCGCTGAATTCAAGACTTACGGCTGGGTAATCGGCGGCGGGGTTTATCTCGACGACATCTCCACGATCTTTTGGGCGCAAGTGCGCCAGATGGGGATGATGGCGGGACTGGCGCTGGTGCTGGTCGGCGGCTTGTTCTGGCTCTTGTGCCGCAGCATCGCCAATCCGATCAACGCAATGACGGCGGCGATGCGCAGGATCGCCGAGGGCGACATGTCAACTTCTATCGCGGCACTCGGGCGCGGCGATGAAGTCGGCGCCATGGCGCAATCGGTAAAGATATTCAAGGACAACATGATCGAGACGACGCGGCTTCGTGGCGAGCAGGACGTGCTCAAGGCGCAAGCCGACGCCGACCGAAAACTGCTTCTGAGCAGAATGGCCGACGAGTTCGAACGCGGCGTCCGCTCGTCCCTCGACACATTGGCCGGCGCTGCGTCGGATATGCAGGCAACCTCGAAGAGCATGTCCGGCACCGCCGGCGAGGCGAGCCATCAGGCGAGCGGCGTGGCCGCGGTTGCCGAGCAGGCGTCGACCAATGTGCAGACGGTCGCTGCCGCCACCGAAGAATTGTCGTCCTCGGTTTCGGAAATCGCACGCCAAGTCACCCAATCCACGGAGATCGCAGGCCAGGCAGTCGCCGAGGCCAACCGCACCAACCTTACGGTGCAGGGCCTGTCGGCGGCGGCGCAGAAGATCGGCGACGTCGTCAAGCTCATCAGCGACATCGCAAGCCAAACCAATCTGCTGGCGCTCAACGCCACGATCGAGGCTGCACGCGCCGGCGAGGCCGGCAGGGGCTTTGCGGTGGTCGCCAACGAGGTGAAATCGCTGGCGAACCAGACCGCGAAGGCGACCGACGAGATTTCGGCGCAGGTCGGGGCGATGCAGGGCGCGACCGCGGAAGCGGTGCAGGCCATCGAAGGCATCACCCGCACGATCGGGGCCATCAACGAAACCGCGGCGGCGATTTCGGGGGCCATCGAACAGCAGGGGTCGGCGACGGCAGAGATCGCCCGCAACGTGCAGGAAGCCGCGCAAGGAACCGGCCGGGTGTCGAGCAATATCGCTTCCGTCAACCAGGCGGCCGTCAAGACCGGATCGGCGGCGGCCCAGGTGGTGTCGTCGGCCGAACAACTGAGCGGCCAGGCCGCAAACTTGCGCACCGACGTCGATCGCTTCCTCGCCAATATTCGTGCGGCGTGACGAAAAACGGCTGATCGCTGCAGCTGCCTACTGCGGCCCGCTCGGCAACACGATCTATGTGATGCCGCCTTACTGCGTCAGGGAAGATGATCGCGACGAGCGGCGATCGAGGAAGCGCCATATGCGCTGCCCGCAAGAAAGCTCACGCATCCGCAAAATGGAAAACCTTAGCGGGTCTTCCTGAATTGAAGCACTATTTCAGAGCGCATACGAGAGTCTAGACTTTGTCGCCCATTGGTAGGAGGTGGCATGTACCGTCTATTCGGCGGTAGCGCACGACGGACCGATTTCTCGAAACGCAATCCGAGGCTTTCGGCAAGCAGACGCAGTAACTTGGAATTTCGAACCTATATGCCGCGCACCACATTCTCACCAACGACGTATATGGCACGTCCGCCCGGCGCCAATACACGCGAGACCTCTTTCAAAGCCGCTCGCATATCAACGATATAGGCAGATACGAGCGCACGCTGCCTCGCCGTTGGCGTCCTGTTGATCCTGCTGCAAACCAAGATCAATCCTGCATTGCTGATACTGGGCGCAGCTGTGGTCGGGGTGCTTTCGTTTGACTAAGAGAATGCGCACGCAGACAGTAAATTGCGGTGAGCCGTTTCTCCATTATTCTTGGTAGAAAGGCCTCAACAATTCCTCGGGGAGGGCTCCTGCTACTCTTCCCCAGGCGGGGCCGCCGCTGCCCTCAAGCCGCCCGTCCGCCCCATAACCTCAACCTTCTTGGTTGACCTCGCCGGCTCTGGATTTGTCTCAGTCGCAACCGCACTGCTTACAAGGCGATCCTGCACCGGTTTGGGCGTCAGCTCGACCACCGCCGCATTGGGGCTGCCCGACTGAGCAATCATGTCGGCGGTGACGAGATTGGTCAGTCGCAATTCTTCCCGAGACAGTTCATGCAGATCTTCCCACGGCGGTACGTTCAGCGACAGCGACAATAGATCGCCTGCGCCGCCCATGTCGAAGGTGTATTTGGCGAGACGCCCGATATCGCGCTCCACTATCATCAGATCATCTGCGCTGTAGGTTGCGGCCCGCGGTTGGTCGGTGCGGTCGCCCATCCAGATCTGGTGCACACGGACATGCGCCTGCTCCGGCACGTAGCGCGACTTGCCCGACAGCAGCAGAAAGACGCACATGGATTCGCAGTAAGCCTCCGGCGAGACCTTGGCGCGCTCGCCGCGTTGGGTGAGCACGCTTGCTCCGACAGTCGTCAGCATCCCGAGCTCGCGGAACCGCCGTCCGAGCGCGATCGAGTCGTTGACCGAACCGCCGCTGGAGTCCAGCACGATGGTTGCACCGCCGAGCTGGCGGCCGCGCGCAAATTCATCGAAATCCCTTGGACTATCGTTGGTCACTATGCCGACCGCGCTGACCCAGCCGTGGCAATTCGGCTCGCACCCGACCCAGCTGAACTTCATCGGCAATTTGCGTTCTTCAAGGGCAGCGCCGGCATGTGCCGAAGCGTTCAACATGGCCGCCAACACCATGCAAAGGGCGGCGCCCTTGAGCAGCATCCAACCCCGGATTTCCGCCCGACGCGCGCGAGCAGAGGCGAGATCGGAGCTTCCGGTGCACGGCGAGGATCCGGCCCGCGAGATTGTCGCAAGATAGATCGAGAACAACACGGCAAACAGGAACACCCCTATCACCACCATGATTCCGTAACCTCTGCCGGCTATCGGGCGGGTCAGCCGCGTCAGCGACTGCGCACATACACAGGCGACAGCTGCTGGCACCCGGCCTGTGGTACACCCTCAGAATCGAATCTTAGCCATGGCTGATGCTTGGCGTGCCATTTCGGGCCGGGGCCACGCATGTAGTGCAGCTCAGGCCGGTAGCCGTCGCACACGTCCAGGATCAGATTGTGAACGACGCTAGCGAAGCCGGACACTGACTCAGCCGCCTTGCGAGCAAAACCTGACAATGCGGTTGCATCCAATAATCTCATCGCTGAACTCCTCCTGTTGTCTTGCCACTCGATATCGGTGGGTTACGTCCAAGCGTAGTCACAGAGAAATGGACCAAACCATTGCACAACAGGCTGATCCGTACTTACATTTGGCTGAGAGGAGCATACCTAGGTTTAGGATCTGCCCACTTGAGCCTTGCGACTGACGGCAAGGTCGCCGAGCGACATCGGTCGATCAGCCTTTGACAAAATCTGATTTGTCGCGAATGACGCTTGCGGCCGGTCGCGTCATTTCGCTGCCGCGCAGCATTGGGTCGCTCTTGGTGCAAAGCGAACATCCAATGGCTGGCAACGCGGGCTGACCGGGTCCAAATGATCCAGAGCGGTCATGAGACCCAATCCATTACTGCCTCTTCAAATGAGCGATGAATCTGTTCCGTCAGCCTCGCGGTCGAGGCGAAGCCAGTCAGTGAGGCAGGATAGCCTCGGACATCATCATAATCCGCTCTCCCAGCGATTCTTGATTTTTGATTGCAGGGGGGAGTCGGAATGCTTGTGTCCCGACCCCTCCCTGGACAAGTCAGTTTATGCGGTGGACTGTCTAAAGGATTTCGCGACATTGCGGACTTCCATCGCTGTCATGACGATTGCCAGTCCTGTCGTGATCAGGTTGATGCCCACGATAAGACCGAGCGTCCAGCCCGCACTCGCCGGCCAAGAGTAGATGATAATCCCCGCAAGAAGGAGATCCGAGATTCCGCTCACGAGCAGCCAGCCCCAGGAACCAGGCATGACATCGCGATAGGAAAATGACGCTGCGATCTGGAAAGCGCCTTCTGCGATGAAGAACGCCGTCAGTACCATCGTGAGAGAAACGGTCCCTTCTGCCGGTTTCCAGACCAGCATGATGCCCACGGCCAGCGACAGAGCCGCAGTGAGCAGCATCCAGAAGAACGCCGATGCGTCGCGCGCCGAGAACATGGCCACGAGGCCGAAGAGGCCACTGAACATAAAAAGCCACCCGATATATATGTCCACGGCGACGGAAGCGATGACCGGCTCCGCTACAGCCAGGCATCCCAAGACAAGCATGACGACGCCCTGAAATACAAACCACTTCCAGTTTTCGCGGATGGCGGCTCTGAGAGCATTCTGAAAGTCACTTAGCTCCGAGTTCATTGAAGTTCTCCAATTGGTGAGGGCGACCCGATAGGATTGGCCTTCGCTACCTGGGCGCCTGGGGTTGGGGATCAGTGGGTTGCGTATTCGAATTCAGGCATGGCCTTGATCGCGGCCTTCGTAGCGCCCGCAAGAACGAATTTTCCATCATTCTCCTTTAACTGGTTCACCGGAATTGCCACGTCGTGACGGCCGACGCCCAAGAAGCCACCTGCGCCGATAATGGCGTAGGAGACTGACTTGTCAGGTGACACGATGATGTCGTCGATCTTTCCGACAGTCTCGCCACCATCGTTGAAGACTTTTTTTCCGAGAACCTGTTTCTTGGTGCTCCAGCCTGTTGTGACGTCGCGCAGTTCGGCATAGGCCACCCCAAGTTGGGTTGAGCCGACTACCTGCTGGGCAAGGCAAGCAGACGTACCGATCAAGAGTACGGTAATTGCGATTGTGGATAGCGACTTCATGAGAACCTCCATTTGCAAGGTTGGGTGAACTGTGAAGTCCTAAGCTCACGGAGCACTCGCTCCCAATTAAAAGCTGCGAATCGTGGCGAATCGGCGCGGCGCAGAAGGTCGGTCTTTGATCGCATGAGCTGTCCTGACCTGGGTCACGAACTACGTGCGAATGTGCGGTTACGCGCAATTAGGCAGGATTCGTAAAGCTTCATTCGCCAGCAATTGAGAAGCGGCGTTAGGCTCTCATCGTTCAATCCAGAAAAGGAGAGACTGTTATGGCACAACTAGCCACCGCTTCGGCCAAATCTGGCGCGGAAGCAAAAGTGAAAGACGCAATCGACAATCTGCGATCGGCTGCACAGGATCTGCATAGGCAGATTACCGACGCCGCCGCCAGGAAGAGCGGCGCCACAAAGGCCGACCTCGCGGCTCTGACTGAAAAAGCCAAGAGCCTTGCGAAGTCCGTAAAAGCTTCTATCGACACACAGCAAGGCAACGTGGCCAAGCATTTGACCGATGCGATAACGCATCTTGAGGCCACACAAGCCAATTTGTCCGACAGTCTGAAAGCGACCGGCGCCGACCTTGATGCGTCGGTCAAGAAGGTTCTCGTGGAGGCGCGCGCTTCTGTACAAAAGCTAAGCGAAGCTGTTGCCGAAAAGCGAGCGGCCAACTCAGCCAAAAAAAGCTAAGGAGACCATCATGCGTAACTATATTGCAGCTGTGTTTGACGACTCTCGCAAGGCCTACGAGGCCCTGCGCCAACTATGGGACCTTGATGGAAGAGGGGACATCGCCGTTCACGGAACGGGAGTGGTCCACCGTGACGAGCTCGGTTTCATCCAGGTCGACACCAAGGAAACTCATCCCGCCCTGGGGACGGCAATCGGCGTCGGCGTCGGCGCGTTGTTGGGTGCTCTGGCTGGACCTGCTGGCGCCGCAGTCGGTGCGGCCGGAGGAGCCGGGATCGGTGCGGCGACCGGCGGTGCGGTCGGAATGATCGCGGACCTGGATCGCGCAGATACTCGCCAGGAAGCGGCTGACGAAACTGGCTTCGTTTTGGGTTTCAAACAATCAGCGGTCATTGCCGATGTGAGCGAGGATTGGACGACGCCGATCGACACCTGCATCCGGAAGCTCGGCGGAAAGGTCTACCGACGGCCCAGGAGCGATATCCGGGACGACGCCTGGTACTCACCGGCATATCCATACGGCTACTATCTCTATCCGTATGAGTACGTTCCTCCCGCCTATGCTTTTTGACGATTTCTGAATCCGTTATCCTCTCCCGAACGCAGCTTAACGGCGTTCGGGAGAGAGTGCTGCGGCGACGCGAAGGCGTATGCGGCGGCGTTCGGGACAAGCAGGGCCGCAAGCAGCCGGTTGATCGCGGCGACACGCCGTCAATTGTAAAAAAAGCGCGGTTCGCACATCGTCGCAAGCGAGCAACGAGCGCATCGGTTGCGATCGAAGCCGCGGGTGTGCGCGACCTTCCTCGGATCCTCGGCTTCCTGATGAACCGCAAGCAATTGCAAGCTGCGGCTAGCGCGCGCCGAAAGCCCGTGGACGCCGCAAGTGTCCTTGTTGATCGCGGGCCCGGATCGCTGTCCGGACCAGGGCATCTCATTGTCCGCCGTGGAGACCGGGGCGACGAACCTGTAGCCGCGCCCCGGAATATTGATCAAATAACGATTGCCCTTAAGTCCATCGCCAAGGACTCTGCGTAGCGCAGTAATGTGTACAGTCAGATTGCTCGGTTCAACGAACACGCTGGGCCATACGCGAGCCATGAGCTCCTCTTTGGTTACGAGCTCACCATGACGTTCGACAAGCGCGATGAGGATCTCAAGGGCACGACTGCCAAGGCGGACGGGCCGTTCGGCTTCAAGCAGCAACCGTTGGACGGGAATCAAGTGGAACGGGCCAAATGAGAAGGTCCGCACCAACGCGCTATTGATTCGGTCGGGATTCATGATGAAACGACCTTTAGATGCGCGGCAACACCTGTCTCTCTTCCGCTGATTGCACTACTTGGAAAATGGGGAGTTCACACTTGAAACTAGCAAAGACCCGACAAGAAGGATTGTTCAATCCTGTCTGAATTAGAACGCCTTTGCGGTTGTTTCGGTGGCCGCTTCAAGCGAGACGCGACGAACTCAAGCGCATAGCGTTCGTTCTCAGCGGATTGCCCGATGAACGATCAACCGCCTCAAGAACCGCCACTGGGGCCTCCACTCACCGTAAAACCTGCTATAGTCACTTGCCGGAGGCCGCACGCTCAGTCAGTGATCGGGCTGCGGATGAACGAAAGCGCAAGGCACGGGCATGGGGTTGTCCATTAGTCGCCGCATTCTTCAGTCGCATGGCTGCCGCTTGTGGGCGACCGCAAGAGCGGATCGGGATACGATTTTTCAGTTCACGTTACTGACAAGCCCGGGCAGTTGATTTTTCGTCGCCATGACCGAGGAGCACCGCAAGAAACAGGAATCGGTGCGGGAAAGCGAAGAGCGCTTCCGTACGATGGCGGACACCGCGCCGGTGCTGATCTGGACTACGGACGCCGATAAGCTTTGCACCTATGTGAGTCAGACTTGGCTCGATTTGACGGGGAGAATGTTCGAAGAGGAGTTGGGTTGCGGCTGGGTCGACGACATTCACCCGAGTGACCGCGGCGTGCGACTTGAGGCTTACGCGGATCGTTTCGACCGACGCAGCCCCTTTACAGTCGAGTATCGCGTGCGACGGCACGACGGTGAGTATCGCTGGCTGCTCGACAAGGGCGCTCCCCGCTTCGCTTCCGACGGCACTTTCCTGGGCTACATCGGCTCAGCCACGGACATAACCGAGCGCAAGCGCGCAGAGGAACGGCTGCGCGTGCAGCACACGGTCGCGCAGATCCTGGCGGAAGCGGCCACGATCGAAGAGGTCACTCCGAGAATACTGCGGGCTATTGGCGAGTGCCTGGAATGGGACGCGGGCGCGCTCTGGCGCGTGGACCGGCAGGCCGAGGCGCTGCGCTGTGTCGAGCTTTGGCATAAAGCCTCTATTGAGGTCCCTGAATTTGAACGAGTCAGCCGGGAGTCCACCTTCGTTACAGGCTTGGGACTGCCGGGCCGGGTGTGGTCCAGTCTTGAGGCCGAATACATTGCCGATGTCGTTTCTGATGGAAACTTCCCGCGCGGACCCACCGCCGAACGCGAAGGATTGCACACGGCCTTCGGCTTTCCCATCCTGCTCGGGAGCGAAGCCTTGGGCGTTATCGAGTTCTTCAGCCGTGAGATCAGGCGACCCGATCAGGAGCTGCTCAACATGCTGGCTACCATCGGCAGTCAGATCGGTCAGTTCATCGAACGCAAGCGCGCCGAGGCGGAATTGCGCGATTCGGAACAGAATTACCGCACGT